>Ga0187893_10000980_pt1 | contig 71347 bp, 53 predicted proteins | sample MA1701074metaG_FD_139574 | JGI IMG/M metagenome (GOLD analysis project Ga0187893, IMG submission 139574) | White microbial mat communities from a basaltic lava cave in the Kipuka Kanohina Cave System on the Island of Hawaii, USA - MA170107-4 metaG ...
CTGTGTGGGTGGTCCGACTCCCGGCGCATCCTGCGCCGACGCTTCGACCTGTGGAGGCGGGACTTGCCCAGTCATCAACTGCGTGGTGGTGACCAACAACGCCTTCTGCCGCGACAAGTGCGGGAGGTGTACGCCGTAGCAACTGCGAAGCTAACCTTCGCTGATTGACTCCCGGACGGGGGTGAGCAATGGTGCTCACCCCCGTCATTTTATTGGTTGATCGGACCTTGCCCAGGTGTTTTTGACGCCCGGCTTCCCGCGGCATATCGTTGAGGTCTTTCGAGAATGGGGAGCAGGGCATGAGCGTTGCGGAAATCGAGCTAAGGGACGTGCGCAAGGTTTATCATAAGGAGCGCATTGAAATCCCCGTGCTGGAAGGCTTGAACCTCACGGTGACGGCGGGCGAGTTTGTCGTCCTCATGGGGCCCAGCGGTTCGGGCAAATCCACTCTACTGCACCTTATCGGAGGTTTGGACTCGCCCACGTCAGGGACCGTCCGTGTCGGAGACGCCCAGTTGGACAGTATGACGGAGCGGGAGCTGACTTCGTGGCGCAGCCGCCACGTCGGATTTATTTTTCAGATGTATCACCTCGTTCCGGTATTGACCGCCGCGCAGAACGTGGAATTGCCCCTACTGCTCTTTCGCATGTCGGCGGCCCAGCGTCGCGAACGCGTGGAAACGGCGTTGGACGTAGTGGGACTGACCGATCGGGCGGATCATCGGCCCAACCAGCTTTCCGGCGGCCAGGAACAGCGGGTGGCCATTGCCCGGGCGATCGTCACTGATCCCCGTCTGATTCTCGCGGATGAGCCGACCGGCGATCTGGATGCCAAGACTTCCGAGGAGATTCTCGGACTGCTCAACGTGCTGAACACGGAATTCAAGAAGACGGTCCTCATGGTGACTCACGATCCGCGAGCCGCCGCACACGGTCAGCGTCAATTGCACCTGGACAAGGGGGCGCTTCGGCGCGACGAGGCCATTCCTGCCCGCGTCTCGACGGCCGCCGCAGCGACTTAACACCCTATGACCATCACCTACGTACTGATGCAAAACCTGAAGCGTAACCCGTTGCGGACGGTGCTGACGGCGGCGGCGTTCGCACTGCCGATGGCGGTGTTCGTGGCGGCGATATCGCTGGTTGTGCTGCTGGCCAACGTGTCCGCGGCCAACGAAAAAGAATTGCGCCTGGGCGTGCGTCAAAAAACTTCGCTGACCAACCTGCTGCCCGAAGGAATGCGCCGCAAGATCGAGGCCCTCGATCCCGAGCATAGTCGTCTCCGCGCCGTCTGCGGGATGCGCTGGTTCGGCGGGCGCGTTCCCGACACTCAAAACACGCTGACCAGCCTGGCGGCTGACGCGGACACTTTCCCCGTCGTCTACAGCGACGTCCATATGACGACTGAGGAAACGCAGCGCTGGAGGACGGACCGGCTGGCCGCCGTCGCGGGGGAAAACCTGGCGGAACAATACGGCTGGAGCGTCGGTTCCAAGGTGACTCTCGAAAGTACCGTGCCGCCCTATCTCACACTGGAGTTCCGTATCGTCAAGATCGTAAACGTTACCATGCGCGGCAACGCGTTTTACTTTCGACGGGATTACCTCGAGGAGTCCATGAAAAACGCGGGAGTGGACAACCCCCAGGTGAATATTTTCTGGATCAAGTGTTCCTCGGCGGAAGCCCTTCGCTCCTTGCAGGTGGAGGTTGACAGTCTATTTGCCAATAGTCCGCAGGAAACGAAATCCGAAGATGAGAACGCCTTTGTCGCCAACTTCACGCAGGCCCGCGGAGATATCCCCGGACTGATGCGGGCCATGGCGATCGTCGTGGTGTTTATCATTGCCTTGGTGGCCGGCAACACGATGATGATGAGCTTTCGAGAGCGCATACGAGAGCTGGCGGTGTTCAAGGCGATCGGCTTTCAATCGGGACGGATTTTCGCCATCGTCCTGGCCGAGAGCGCCCTGTTGTCGTTGATCGGTTCCCTCTCCGGAGTGCTGCCGACGGCGGCCATCCTCGCCCTGGTTCCGATCCGAGGGCTGCAGATGGGCCCCATCAGCGGCGTGGACGTATCTCCGGTGGCGGTGGTTGTGTCGATCGTGATCGCCCTGTTCGTGGGCCTCGCTGCCGGGGTCTGGCCGGCATACCAGGCCATGCGACTGCGCAGCGTGGATGCCCTCCGTAAAATTGCCTAGCCGCAAGGAAAAGGCGCCGACGAGCATTTCTTATGGCAATGCCCCTGGCCTATCACTGGCGGAACCTGTTTGTTCGGAAGACCACCACGCTTCTTACGGTATTGGTGATCGCGGCCGTGGTCGGAGTGTTTACGTGGATGATGGGGTTCGCGGCGGCGCTGGATCGTTCGCTCTCCCAGGCGCGAGACGGCGCCAAGGTCCTCGTGCTGAGGCGCGGCTCTACTTCGGAAACCAACAGCGCCATCCCGGTTGACGACTACAATAGACTCAACCAACTGTCGGATATAGCCCGCGATCCGGTCACGCAGGATCCCTTGCTGAGTCCGGAGATGATGGTGCAGGTCTCGCGCCCGCGAATTCGCGATGGAGGAAAGACGTGGGGCAACATCGCCTTGCGCGGTGTGACCGAGGCGGCCTTCAAAGTTCACCGCAACGTGAAGTATTCGGGACCGGCCTTTCCCTCCGGCGCTCAGGAGGTCATTGTCGGAGAAACTGCAGCCGAGCAGTTCGCTGGGCTCAAGATCGGCGATACGATGGAACTGGGCTACGGCGGCAACCGCAGCTATCGCATTGTCGGCTATTTCTCTGCCGACGCCGGGCCCGCGGAAAGTGAAGTGTGGGGTTATCTCCCCTCGTTGATGAATGCCTACAATCGAACGATGTATTCATCGGCATCGCTGCGCTTGAAAGAGGGTGCGGACGCACAGGCGGCCATCGCCCAGATCGAAGGGCCCGCGATTCAGCTTACGGCGCAAACAGAGGCCGAGTATTGGAAAGAGCAGTCGTCCAACATCAATATCTATCTGCTGGTCACGAAGGTACTGATTGCGGTGATGTGTCTTGCGGCCGTGTTTTCCATCGCCAACACCATGTTTTCGATGGTGGCCGGGCGGACACGGGAAATCGCCATGCTGCGGACGATCGGGTTTTCCCGAGTGCAGGTCCTCAGCGGATTTGTCCTTGAATCCGTGTTTCTTTCGCTCTTGGGCGGCGTGTTGGGGTGTTTGGCCTGCATCGGCTGGTTGCAACTGGTGGGAAACACCAAAGACATGTTCGGGGCCACGACGTTCACGACGCTGGCGTTCGATATTCGGCTGACGCCGATGACGGTGGTGTGGGCGTTGGCTTCGGTCATCGTGGTAGGGGTCATCGGGGCTTGGGTTCCGGCGTTGCGGGCGTCGCGCGTCGGGGTCGTCGCGGCCTTACGGGAACCATAGCCACTGGCACTCGCTGATGCTGCGTATCATCTACCTGTATAAGAACCTCACGCGCAACCTACTCCGGACACTTCTGACCTGCGCGGCCGTGGCTCTGCCGATCATCATCTACGTTCTTTCCACTGCGGTCATTGATGGCTTAAATCAATTCCTGGACAACTCCGCGAAACAGTTACGCCTCGTCGTCATGCACAAGACGTCGTTCATCAATCCCCTGCCCGCCGGCTATCGAGCGAAGATTGAGTCGCTGGATCCCACTCAGAAACGGATTACTTCGGTTTGCGGCATGCGCTGGGTTGGGGGGAAGATAGAAGATTTTCCCATGCCCCTCTCCACGATCGCAGTGGACGTGGACACTTTTCCGGCGACCTTTCCCGATGAAAATCTTACCTCGGAGGAGATCGCAGCGTGGAATCGCGACCGGCGGGCACTCGTGGTCGGACCGGCGACGGCGCGCCAGCTCGGTTGGAAAACCGGCGACCGCGTCACCGTCAACCCTTCGGTTCCACCCTACACTCCCCTCGAGTTTAACGTCGTCTCGACGGCCCCTCTTGCGAAGGACGTAGTGACCAACTTTTTCCGGATGGATTATCTGGAGGAAGAACTGAAAAACGTGCTCATGCCGGAAGGGTGGACGCCGGCGGGATGGGTAAGCTTTTTTTTTGTGAAATGCGGAACGCACGCGGACATGGACTATTTTCGCGTGGCGATCGACGAACTCTTCGCCCGTTCGCCGGACGAAACCAAGACCCAGGATGAGAAGTCGTTCATGACCGAGTTCATCGGCCAATTTTTCGACCTGCCGACCAATCTGACGATCCTGGCGGTAGTCACCATTTTCGTGGCGGTGATGGCCGCTGCAAACACGATGAGCATGAACATCCGCGACCGGCTCAACGAAATCGCCACTCTGAAGTCGCTGGGGTTCGGTCCCGCGACCGTCTTCGGGCTCATCCAGTTTGAGAGCCTAGCGCTGTGTACGATCGGCGGATTTATCGGCGCGGCCGTTCCCTATATTGCCTTCAACCACACCGTACTTCGTACTTACCCGGTGCCGTTGATCCAGACTCTGGATGTGCGGATGATCGTGTGCCTGGAATCGTTGATGATCGCCGCGGCGATCGGGGTGCTGGCGGCGGCGTGGCCGGCGTGGACGGGGATCAGATTGAAAGTCGTTACGGCGCTGCGCAACTTGGAGTAGCTGCGGTGGCAGGCGGCTTCGTCCGCAGCCGCGATGGACTTGGAACAAGACGGATTTGACACGACGCCATGGCCCTGCCGTTCTATTACAATTGGCGCAACCTCCGCCGTCGCCGCTTAAGTGTGGCGATGACCTTCCTCCTTGTGGGCGTGGTGGTCTTTGTTCTCTCCGCGCTGTTGTCCTTTGCGGCGGGAATACGGGAGTCGCTGGCGGCGACCGGATCGTCGCGTAATGTGATAGTCCTCAAGCCCGGTTCGACCGCGGAAAGCACAAGTATCCTGCTGCCCGCCGAGGCTGCCCGCATTGTGCAAGCGCCGAATATCGCACGCGGTTCGACGGGGCAACTGCTCATCAGTCCTGAACTCTGCGTGCAAACCAACATTCCGCGGCGCGGCCCCGTGGGCACGCCCGCGAGCGTCGCTATCCGCGGCGTGGACGACATCGCTTATGAGTTGCACTCCGAGGTGAAAATCATTGAAGGTCGTATCCCCCGGCAAGGGACAATGGAAATCATCGTTGGCAAAGCCGCGCGGGATCGCTACCGGAATCTCGATGTCGGCGGACAGCTCGAAATGGGCCGGCTCGCCAATCGCGTTTTTTCGGTTGTGGGAGTGTTCGAGTCGGGGGGTGGTGCGTTGGAAAGCGAAATCTGGGCCCCACGGACGATGCTGGAAGACGCCTTTAATCGCAGGTTCCTTTCCAGCGTAGTGGTGCGGCTTGAAGATCCACGTCGAGCGCAGGAAACGATCGACTATCTGACCGGTCCAGCTGTCGAGCTGGATGCGGAGCTGGAGACCAAGTACTACAACGAATTATCCACCAAAACTCGCGAGATCGTGTTTCTCACCACGGTCCTTATCAGCATCATGGCGATCGGGGCCATCTTTGCGGTGGCCAACACCATGTACGCGGCCGTTGACGGGCGAAAGCGCGAAATCGCCATGCTGCGAACCATCGGCTTCGCTCGGGGATCGATCATGCTCTCGTTTGTAATCGAGTCCTTACTGATTACCACTTCAGCCTGTGCAGCTGGTCTCGCGGCGAGTCTATTCCTCAATGGTTCGCGAAAGGATTTCTTATCGGACACCACGTGGACGGTTTTGGCCTATGAACTACGGATTACGCCCACGATCCTGCTTACCGCTTTTGGTCTGGCAACGCTGGTAGGAGTGGGTGGGGCACTGGCCCCGGCGCTGAAGGCGTCGCGTTTGCGTGTCATCGAGGCCCTACGGAAAGCGTAGCTATTGGCTATAATCGTACAACGATGAACGCTCCCCATGACGTACACGCCCAGTTGCGGTCTTTGTCCATTCCCAAGGAACAGCGCCCGCGGGCTGCCTCGCGGTTTCGGGGCGGCAAGGCAGCCTTGTTTGTGCTTACGGCGGCGCTTGTTGTGGGAGCCGGGGCCTATTATCTCCGTCCGGAACTGAGTGCAAAGCTCGGCGCGGCGGTCGGCGGTGTTCAGGAGTCGAAAGCCCCGGAGCTAATGCAGGTATCCGCCGGTCGGGAGCCTCAGGCCCAGGCCGTTCTGACCGCCACGGGGAAGATCGTCTCCGATCATCGCGTGGCCGTGGCGACCAAAGTGTCCGGGCAGATTATCGCTTTGCATTTTGAGCAGGGCGATCGAGTGGAGCAGGGTCAGCTCTTGGCGCGGATTGAGGACGTCCTTTACCGCGCTCGAAGGGACGAGTCCGCCGCACGAGTGGAACGGTCGGCTGCGAACCTGGCGTTCCAGGAAGTGAACTTCGCGCGCGTGACCGGTTTGGTTGCGAGCGAAAGCGCGCCGGACATCGAGCATGCCGATGCCAAGCGCGCCCTGGAAGAGGCACAAGCAACGCTGGCCGCGGACCGCGCCACGCTCGATTTTGCCAAGAAAACGCTGAGCGATTGCGAGGTAACGGCGCCGATCGCGGGAGTGATATTGACGCGAAACGTCGAGGTCGGCGATTTCGTGGCGGCCGAGGGCGGTCGGGGGGCGAACGCCAATGCCCAGTTCGCCATCATCGCCGACATGACCAAGCTGCGCGTGGAAGTGGACATCAGCGAACTGGACATTATCCGCATCCACAAGGACATGCCTTGCACGGTGACTCCGGATGCATACAAGGACCGGCAGTATCGCGGATTTGTGATGTGGCTCGATCCGGGAGCGAACTACTCCAAGGCCACCGTGCAGGCGAAAGTTCGCATTGAGAACCCGGATGAATACCTGCGCGTAGAAGGATCGGCCCAGGTTGTGTTCCATTCAGAACCGCCGCGCGAAGCAGCACCGGGAGCCTCGACGGCCATTTGGATTCCGACCTCCGCCTGTCTCGTTGATGCATCCGGACAAACCGGCGTTGTCTTCGTAGCGGAAAATGGCCGGCTACGTCGAACGGCGATTCATTTGGGACGGCGTCTTTCGGACAAACTGGAAGTAACAAGCGGTCTGGCCGTTGGTCAATCCATTGCTCAAAGCGGCTTAGAGGGGCTACGCGACGGACAACGCATCGATCGCTAGCCTTTAAGCAGTATGCCTCATCTGAAAACCGCTTTACATCTCCGCTCTATTTTATCTATTTTTGGTTACATGCGTTATAGTCGAGTTTTGAAAGTCTGCATCGAGACTTAGAGCCGACAAAAAGCGTATGAGAATGATGCCGCAATGTGCATGGCGTTGGGTGCTGCTTGGTGCGCTGGGTGCGCAGCGCCTGTGCGCCGCCCAGGGAGCGGAGCCGGTCACGCATCCCTCATTCGCCGTGAGATTGAAAGACGGAACGCTGGTGGAGTACACGAAACCGACCGAACAGCGGGGTCATTCGTTTGTTTTCATCGATGCCCGGCTGGAGGGCGTGGTGACGCCGTCGGCGGATCACCAGTGGACGCTGGAAATCCGCACGAAGAATGTCGAGATCAAGGAGGTTTGGTTTCCATGGGAACCCAAGGCGCGGGTTCATAATGAGAATCTTGATGATGACGTTTTGTATTATCCGCATTTAATGGGGCTTGCCTGGTCGGCACGTTGGTTGAGCGAGGCCGGTTGGAAGGGAGGCGACTATCCCGGCTACTGCTTTGCTCCCCTTGCTGTTCTCGCGGATGGCAGCGAGGGAAGGATTGTGGCCGCTACGAATTGGCCACCCAGCAAGGTCTCCGTTCAATACTCGCGGTATCGTCTTGGTTTGCGATACGACGTTCTCATCCGGGCGAACTCCGTTCGTTCTTTCCATGCACTTGTCGCCGACGTTGAGGTCGATCCGGCGATCGGCCGCTTGCCGTGGCATCGTGCGCTTGATCTTTACAAGAAGTGGCTAAACGAACGCATGAAGGGCGAAGGACTTTACCCGATCCTCTATCCAACATGGATGAGGAGCATTGAGGGCTGGCAGAACGTCCAGTTGCAAAACCTCAAGGATGCGGAATTGTCGCGGGTGAGGGAGAATTGGAATCGCTTCAAGGGGTCGTTTCCGTGGCTACAAATGTGGGGGCAGATGAGCAATTTCTTCCCGACGGATGGCGAAGAGACGGGGTGCTGCATGGATCGACCAAGGATGCACCACCGATATCAGTCGATCCTTCCTGACATCGTGCGAACCGTCACCGATGATCGCGGACATGTGGGGTTTTACTGCCGCCCTCGATCACCGTATGGTTCCATGACCGCCGCCGGCGAAACGGACAAACAAAATCGCGAGTTTCTCCTCGGCTGGACGGCCCATAACAAAGGTACGCTTGGCGCGAATGCCTACTATCTAGATGTGCTCGGCGCGGAGTACTTCGGCGAACCTCTTGCGGTCGCGAAAATGTTCGGCGGCGAAATTTCAAGGGAATCAGTCATCGAGCGCGCGGTGGATATTTACCCGAGCGCGTTCCTGATCAGCGGTTCCCTGTGGGGCGGATGGCAGTGCAACACCAGTCCCGGCCAATTCCTTGAGCACTTGGATAAGGGCCTGCCCTGCGTAACGTTCCTAAGATTCGGGCGTTACCTCATGGACGACCGGATTTTTTTCCTGGGTGAATCAAACGGTGATCATGTTTTCTGGGGCACGTCACGGGGATACGACTACTGGACTGAGCGGCAGGCATTTCTTCTTGGGGCGAAATTCGACGCCATGCGCATCGCGGAGGATGAGCGGAACCCGGATCAGATGAATCGAGCGTTGGAGCAGATGATTCGGGAAAGAGAAAGGACTAACTGGTGGAAGCGCGATCCGGTGTATGTCGATACGGTGGGGCTTTCTGAAATTCCCTCGGGCGTGGACATTCGCCATTTTCGCGGCAAGGGAGGCGAGGCCTTGTTGGTGGTGGATAACTGGCGGCGGAAGAAGGATCAACATGTGAAGCTCTTCGGACGGCAGATCGACATCCCCGTGGACCAGGTCAAGATTTTGATCGTGGAGCCCTGACCGTTGCTTGTGACGCTTCATCTCCTGGTGGTCGTCGTCTGCGCCATGGAATGTGCATCGGCGCTGTTTGATCTTCATGGGCGATTGACCAGGCTGCTGCTGTTCACCGGCCTGGGGATCATTCACGGGCTGGCGCCGGCCCTGACCCCTTCCGAGTATCTGATTGCGGAGTTTTCCGATGCCAGCCGGTTAAGCGCCGCGGGCCTGGCACTGGTCGGCGTCATTCTACTTTCCCTTGGCTGGAGGCTGCACGACGCGATGCGGCCGCGGATCAGGGGTCTTTCAGACAGTTTGTGGGAAACGATCAGAAGCGTTGAAGGTCAGTCGCTTCTTCGACGGTTGTTTTGGCTGTGCGCGATATGCGGCATCGCGGGCTGGATCACTTCAGTTTTGGCCTCCGGAACCGCTCTGAACGAAGTATTCCATATGGCACGGTTCAGAAACCGCGGCTTGCAGATCTCGTATCTTGAGGCGATTGCGGAGTACTTCACGGTTCTGTCGATGGTGCCCGGGTTTGTCTGTTTCTTCCTGCCCGGCCGGTATCGCCCGATCGGAATCGCTTATTCCGTTGGTATGGCCTTATTTCTGTTCGTTGCAAGCCAGGGAACGCGTGCGAATGCCGTGGGACTCCTTGGGTGCCTGCTGATGGGATACGTCCTTGCGAATCGGTTCCTGATTCGGCGTGTCGTCGTCCTGAGCGGAATGGGCCTGCTCATTCTCGTGCTGAGCGTATCTTTGTATGACGTGCGTAAAACGATGATGCGGCAGACGATTCCCGAAATGCTCCAAACGGTGCTTTCGCCGGCGACGTATCGTGGAGCGTTACTGCAGGATCCGCTGAATTATCACCAGTTCCTGGTTGCGGCCGTCGAGTACTTTCCGGAACGACATCCTTATCTTCATGGAGCGACCTATAGACGATTGCTGGTCTTTTATCTACCGCGCCAGTATTTCGAGTCCATCAAGCCGGAGGATCCGAACATGATCTTCGCTTCGGTGGTCGATCCGGGCAGCGCTCGTTCGCTGACGACTATTCCGCCGACGATGATGGGCGATGGATACATTAATTTCTGGGGCTGGCCGGGTATCGGAATCATGTTCATTAACGGACTGGTCCTTGGATTTGTAAACTGGAAGATGCGCACGAACGTATTATGGCTGGTGGCGGTTGGCGCATTTTTTGTGCGTCTGGCCGCTGGAATTATTCGCGGTCAGCCCTACGAAGTGCTGCTCATGGGGCTGTGGGGCATCGTCGCGGTGTGGATACTTGGACGCCTTTGCGGATTCTCCTTTCGCAGACCCACGGCAGTCACCCGGTCCTTTGTTCGAGGTACAGCGCTTCGGACTTATTGAACCGGAAAACTCCCCCTGCGAACAGAAGCGGCATGAGTTGATCGTGCGAATGTATCCATGATGGACGATCACGCTTCATCAACAAAGAGCAGGAGCTTGCCTCGCGTGTTCGAGGCTTTGACCACCGCATGGGGGACATCTCGATTGCGCAGTGAAGCCGGCTGGGTCGTGTTCCACAAACTTGTGGAATTCGCTCTCGTGTTCGTCAGCTTGAAGATATACACCAATTGCATGACCCGGGAGGAATTCGGCGAATTCAACCTGGCGCTCGTTGTCGCCGGTCTTCTCGGGGACGTAACGATCATGCCGATGGCCCATACGTATTACCGTTTTCTCTCGCGGCCTGACCGCGAAGCCACGGCGCGATCGGCGGGCCTCGTGCTGCTTCGTTGGTACGTCGTCGTGACCGTTTCTGTGGCCGCCATTGCCGCAATTCTCACCGTGCCGCTGTCCTCGTGGCTGAACATCGGAAAATGGACCGCGCTTGGCGTCGGCCTCCTTTTTCTGGCGAATCGTTGGCGCGCTTTGGGTATTGAAATATTGGACATGCGACGTCAGCGTCGATCTTGCGCCTTCCAGAATCTGGGGTTTTTGGCGGCCAATACGGCATTGGCCGCGATTCTCCTGCTGACCTGGAGCGGATCGGCGGCCACGGCGTTGATGGCTTATGCCCTCGCGGGCGGTGTCTTCGCATGGATCGGGGCCAAGCCGGTCGTTGCGGAAATCCTCTCGCAGCCCAGGGGCGGGGCGAGTCACCTGATGCGCCAAGTCGCGGTTTTCGGCGCTCCTTATGGGGCCCTGCTGGTTTGCCAGTGGATACAGAGTTTTGCCGAGCGCTACGTTGTCGCGATCCAATTAGATCTCGATACGGTGGGTTGGTATGTGGCCGCTTATCAGGTATGCGGGATTCCCTATATGCTCCTTACGGCCATCATCAATGGACTGGGGGTGCCGATCGCCTACCAGCGGGCGGGAGTCACGGGTGATCCGGAGCAGCTTTGGGCGGCGGACGAAGTCCTGCTTGCCGGACTGGGGGTGTATCTGCTTCTGGGCGCCGCGGCGATACCCGTTTACGCCCTTTGGGGGGATTCGTTGATGGGCCTCCTCACCAGCAAGGAATTCACCGCCGGCGGGAGTGTTATTCTTTGCCTGGTGCTGGCCAGGTATGCGCAGTGCTTCGGCCAATTGCTTCAGTCGTTTTTCGCCGTACATCAAAGAATGGGCGCATCGTTGGGATTTCGAATGATCGGCGGATTGCTGGTGATTCCGATTTCCTGGTTTGCGGTGAAGTGGTATGGGGTCGCGGGGGCGGCCTGGGGTGTGCTGATCAGCGGGACGATCTACACCGCGATCGTGTGTCTGTGTCCGGGAGGTTGCCTGGACATGCTCCGTGGGGTACGGCGCGATCTGGTGCGAGCAAGACATACGGCGCAACCGCAGAGCTGATTGGTGGAACGATGGCGCTACGGGTTCTCATCACTGGATCGACGCCGCGACTGGGGTTGGCGTTCCAGTTCGTTCATGTGGCGATCTGGCTGCGCCGGCGGGGGCTGGACGTCGCGGTCACTGGTTGCGACGGCGAGGCCTCACCAGGACTGTTTCGCGCCCTGGAATCGGCAGGTATACCCTTTCACGATCTTCCGGCTCTCAGAAGAACCGGACTTAGGCAGCTCTTGTTTCCGGCGGGAGACTTGGCGGCGCTCGTCGATACCCTGAAGCCCGATGTCGCTTTGATTACCACCGCTGGCCACATAGCGGAAATGAAGCGCAAAGAAAATGGAAGTCCGCGAGCGATTTTTTGGCTGCAAAGCGTGAGAAATACGACGTTTTACGCGAGATGGGCCAGACGTCTCGCGGCCAGGACCGTCAACCGTTACAGCGATCAGGCGTGGATTCAATGCGAGTTGGAAAAGCAGAACATGCTCAGAGCCGGCTTGCGGGAAGACCTTGTGCAAACCGTGCCCACGCCGATCGATCCGCAGTGGTGGGAGAACGCGGCGCGGGCGCCGCTTAGCGAGGAGTTTGCTCCCGTCATCGCTGCCAAAAAGTCGGGAGGAGCGGTGCTGGTGTATCCGGCGTCGTTGTTGCCCGCCAAACGGCATGACACGCTGCTCCGCGCGGTCGCCATCGTGCGGGAGAGCTTTCCGGACCTGCTGGTGTGCTGTCCGGGACGATTCAGCGCGAAACCACTTCGTCCGCTGGTTTCCAATCTCGGCCTTGACGCCAACGTGATGTTTACGGAGTCGCTGGTGCGGCAGGAGGCCATTCCGCCCCTGCTGGCCGCCGCGGACGTTCTGGTGTTTTCCTCGGAGAGCGAGACCTACGGCAAGGCGCTCATCGAAGGATTCTGCGTGGGTACGCCGACGGTGTCGACGCGAGTCGGGGTCGCCTTCGAGGCTGAAAAGGCCGGGGTCGCCCTCGTTTGTGACGTCGGCGACTATCGCACGATGGCGGAGCACATTTTATTCCTATTGAAGAAGCGAGATGCCGCGCAACAAATGAAAGAGCGAGCCAGGGCGTGGGTTTACGAGAATTACTCCTTCCAGGCCGTGGGCGAGAAGATGATAAGCCTGATGGAGGGCTTACAGACATGACCGGTGCCGATGGGGCTCTAAGGATCGCAGTGCTGGCCCATAACCTGCGCGCGGCGGGCGGGCTGTCGGTCGGGAGGAACGTCATCGCGTCGCTTGCCAGGGTCGCCGATCGACATGAATACCTTTTGATCCTGCCCGAAAACTGCGGATATGAGGCGATCGCAAAACCAAGCCACAGCAAGTCCCTGTACATCGGTCAGCTGGGCGGCGGCCCGGGGCGGATGTGGTTCGAGCGTTTCACGCTCCCGCGGATTACGCGGGACTTCCGGCCTGATGTGGTATGGGGGTTGGGGAATTTCGCCTTGCGCCGCCCCGGCTGCAAGCAGGCCATCTTGTTACACAAGCCGCACTACATCTACGGACCGGAAGATCAACGGTGTGAACTGTGGCGCTATAGCGCCTTGAATGAACTCGGCCGACGGCGCCTGCGTCGCTGCCTGCCCTACACGCAGCTTGTGTTCTGCCAGACGCGGACGGCGTGCGATCGATTCCGGGCAACCTACAGCTATTCGGGACGGACGGCCATCATGCCCAATGCCGTTTCCAAACTTTCCCTGACCGGCGATGCAAGGCAAAGCCCGGAAGTATTTGACCGGCTTCGAGGCAAATACGTCCTGTTCTGTTTGACGAAGTACTACGCGCACAAGAACCTGGAAGCTCTGGCGGATGTATTTGTTCAACATGGCGACGTACTACGGGATGTGTCGATTCTCCTGACGATCGAAGCCGGGCAACATCCCCGGGCGGGCCGTCTGATCGCGCGGCTGGAAGAGCCGCGCTTGCGTGAGAGCCTGATCAACGTAGGACCGATCGACCAATCCGAACTCGCGGGGTACTATGGTCGCTGCGATGGGTTGATTCTGCCGACGCTGCTCGAATCGTTTAGCGGGACGTATCTCGAGGCCATGCAATTCAAGAAACCGATCCTGACCAGCGACCGGGACTTTGCCCGCGACGTGTGCGGACCGGCGGCGTTGTACTTCGACCCCTGCAATCCGGCCTCAATCCGAGACGCGATCCTGGCGCTGAAGAACTCCCCGGAGACTCGAGATCGCTTGGTTTTGGAGGGCACCAGGCGAATGCAGTCGTTTTTCCGCGATTGGGACTCGATCGTGGCCGATGCCGTAAGGGAGCTTGAAAACCTGGTTCGCGGAGAGGCTTGTTCTATATCGGACGGGCCGGGACCGCAGGCATCGGGCGTGATGAAGAGTCGGGCGACGGCGTGAAGCAAGTTCTGCAACATCTTCGTACGGGTTCGATCGAAGTGGCGGACGTTCCCTGTCCCCTCGTGCGACCGGGGCATTTGCTGGTGCAAACGACGCGGAGCCTGATTTCTCCGGGCACCGAGCGGACGTTGGTGGAGTTCGGACAGGCCGGCTGGATCGGCAAGGCGAGGGCTCAGCCGGAGAAGGTCCGCCAGGTCCTCGAGAGAATTCGGACCGACGGACTTCTGCCGACGCTCGAAACGGTCTTTGCGCGACTCGACGAGCCGTTGCCCTTGGGCTATTGCAACGTCGGCCGTGTTGTTGAAGTGGGAAGGGGCATCATTGGATTCCGCGTCGGGCAACGTGTTGCGAGCAACGGGCCGCACGCCGAAATGGCTATCGTTCCGGTGACCCTGGCGGCGGCGATTCCCGACGAAGTGGATGACGAGAGCGCGGCCTTTACCGTTCTTGGGGCTATCGCACTTCATGGCGTGCGTCTGGCATCGCCGTCATTCGGCGAAAGCTTTGTGGTTATCGGATTGGGCGTGATCGGGCTGCTGGCCTTGCAGCTCCTTCGGGCCCATGGCTGCACGGTTGTCGCGATGGATACGGACGCATCACGGTGCGACCTGGCCGCGCGGCTCGGCTGCCGGACCATCGTGGTGAAAGACGGCGTCAATCCCGTCGACGCCGCCGTCGCCGTGATCGGCGGTCAGGGAGCGGACGGCGTGGTGATTACGGCGTCCTCGAGTTCCGACGAGATCATCCATCAGGCCGCCGCGATGTGTCGCAAACGCGCTCGGATCATCTTGGTGGGCGTCATCGGTCTGAACCTGAGAAGAAGCGATTTTTACGAGAAAGAGCTGACGTTTCAGGTCTCCTGCTCTTACGGTCCGGGGCGACACGACCCGCAGTACGAAACCGCGGCCCGTGATTATCCATTGCCTTACGTGCGCTGGACGGCGGCCCGGAACTTCGAGGCCGTTCTTACGGCCATGTCCAATGGAAGTCTCAAGGTGCATGAGTTGGTGACGGATCGCATTCCACATGAGGAAGCTGCACAGGCCTACAAAAACGTTGTTGATGACCGCCGGTCGCTGGGAATCCTCTTGACTTATCCCGCCGATGCGCCGGCTCCGTTATCGCCGACCGTCTCACTGTCCGGTGGAATGGATCGGCCTCAGTCCGTTCCCACTGAACCCGTCGTCGGAGTCATCGGGGCGGGAACGTATACACGCTTCGTCTTGCTGCCCGCGATCAAAGCGGCGGAGGCCAGAATCGAGGGAGTGGCCAGTGCCGGGGGTGTGACGGCTTTGCACGCCGGACGAAAGAACGGCGCCCGGCAATCGACATCGGATTATCACGAGTTGCTGATCTCATCCAAGATCAACGTTGTTTTCATTGCCACGAGGCACGCGGAGCATCCTTCTATCGCGGCCGAGGCCATGGAGAGCGGGAAGCATGTCTTCGTGGAGAAGCCGCTGGCGATTGATGAGGACGGTCTGGCCCTTGTGCGAGAGGCGCACCGTGCGCGAGCCGATCTTCAATTGATGGTGGGATTCAATCGGCGGTTCGCGCCCCACGCGGTGAGGGTAAAGGAATTACTGGCGGATCGTTCCCAACCCGTGGCTATGAGAATGATCATCAACGCGGGCAAAGTCGCCGGTGAGCACTGGGTCCATGACCCCGAAGTAGGCGGTGGTCGCGTGATCGGCGAGGTATGTCATTTTCTTGACCTGCTGATGTTCCTCGTTGGAGCCCCGATTGCATCGGTGCAGGCCGTGGCCATGACTTCAGCGGCCCGGGCCGTGCCCGCGGACTCGCTTTCGATCAACCTGACTTTTGCTGATGGTTCGATCGGGACCATTCAATACCTTGACAATGGACCTCGTTCATATCCCAAGGAGCACGTGGAGGTGTTCAGTGAAGGACGAGTCATTGCCATTGAGAATTGGCGACGCCTTCGCTCCCACAACTGGAAGGGTGCTCCGGCGATGCGCATGCGACAGGACAAGGGTCATCAGGCGGAGGTTCGTTCCTTCCTGCACCGTGTCGCTTCGGGAGGCGGACCGCTGATTCCCTTCGATGAGCTGGAGCTTGTCACGCGAGCTTCGTTTGCCGTCGTCCAGGCGATTACGGAGGGGAGGACGATTCGACTGAATGGTGAGGATGGTGGGATTTGCACTCCTTCGCGCAGTGACGCTGTCATGGTATGAATCCCGCAACTCGAGCCTATTACATCCTGCGTTATCTTGGTCCACGTTTTGCAATTCGACGGGCGAAGCTTGGTCTGCAAAAGGCGCTGGGCGTCACGCGGCGAAAGTTCCACACGCGAACGTGGGAAAGCATTTCACTGCAAGACGTCGTTCGTTCTGGGACGCCGATCAGTGCCGAGGCATTTGCCAGCTTCAAACGTGAACAATCCATACCCTTCCTGTTTCCGTTGGGAAGCCCTCCCGTCATACCCTTGTTCATCCGTCAGGCGCAAGGCGAGCGTCAACCGTCACTCCAGGAACGGTTGCGGCTATTAGAGGAGGATCGCTGCGTTTACTTCCTGCGGCATCCATCGCCCCGAAAGATCGACTGGTATGTCAACCCTTTTGATGGTCTGCGGGGAAACTCCGACGCCGTGTGGTGCGATATCCCCGATTTTCTTCCCACTCAGGGTGATCCGCGTACGCTCTGGGAGCCCTCTCGCGCCGCCTGGGCGCTCGATCTGGCCCGTGCCAAGCCGCACGGCCAGAGCATGGATGCGGCCACGTTTTTCTGGAGATGGGTCGATTCGTGGATGGCGGCTTGCCCGCCCTTTCGCGGCTTCCAATGGAAATGCGGGCAAGAATCCTCGGTACGCCTGTTGGCCTTGGCCATCGGCTTGTGGAGCCTGGCGGACGACCGGGCCACAACGCCCGATCGCTGGGTGCAATTCGCGCGTCTGGCGTGGGCGACGGGATACCGAGTTTCCCAGCACATCGGATACGCGATTTCGCAGCGCAACAATCACGCCCTTTCCGAAGCCTGCGGGCTCTTGTTGATCAGCCATCTTTTTCCGGAGTTTCGCGAATCAAAGCGGTGGAAGGCAATCGGCCGCAAGGTTTTCGCCGAAGGTCTGATGCAGCAGACCTATGCCGATGGGACGTACCTTCAACATTCCATGAATTACCATCGTGTCATGTTGCACGCTTCCCTAACGGCAATGCGCCTCGCTGAGCTGTCCAATTCTCCGTTCGATCGTGAAATATACGATCGGGTCTCACTTTGCGGGGAATACTTGTTTCAAATGATGGATGAGACGACGGGCCGGGTGCCTAACTATGGGAATAACGACGGAGCGTGCCTATTGCCCTGGAACGAGTGCGATTTCACCGACTTCAGGCCCGTGGTGCAGGCGACTCACTATCTGACGCATCGTGAGCGTCGGCTGCCCCCGGGGCCGTGGGATGAGGATCTGTGCTGGCTGTTTGATTCAGAGGCGTCGTCGAGTTCTCAAAGCGAGTCGCGCCCCGCGGTTTCTTCGGCATTTGGCTCGGGGGGGTATTACACGTTGCGTACGCCGGACAGCTGGTGCATGGTGCGCTGCCACGACTACAGCGATCGCCCCGGCCAATATGATCCGCTGCACCTAGATCTCTGGTGGCGCGGATTGAACGTGTTGCAGGACTGTGGCACATGGCGCTATTACGATCCAACTCGTCCTGAATTGGAGTCCTATTTCAAGAGCGGAATAGCACACAATACCATCGAGGTTGACGGGGCATCGCCCGTTCAATGGGTATCGCGATTTCTGTTCTTTCCCTGGCCTCGGTGCGTTGCGAGCAGCTTTGGGAAAACGACAGAGCCTGCGGGAGTCCAGTGGTTTGAAGGGCAGCGGCACGACTACGCCCGCCGTCCCTGGCGCGTGGTGCATCGCCGAACGGTGTTGGCACTGGGCTCAGGCGTGTGGGCCATCATCGACGACCTCCTCGGTCGTCATGAGCATTCTTTGACGTTGCATTGGCATTGCACGGATGCCCCCTACCAGATCGACCCTTCGAGCTTGTCTGTCGTATTCACCACGTCCGAAGGACGCCTGTGTGTGTGTGTTGCGGGCGCTCCCTTCATGCCCACGGTCCTTGATGTGGTTCGCGGAAGTGAAGAACTCGCAAAAGTTCAGGGCTTGGCCGCGCCCTACTACGGCGAGCGATCAGCAGTGCCGACGATCGAGGCACGATTTCGATGCGCTTTACCTCAGAGAATCGTGACTTTGATCGGCTGTGGCGTGACTGTGTCCTGCAGGATGATTGAGCATAACGAACAAACCGAGCTCTGGACTGTGGACATCGAAAGCCGGCGCTGCCATCTCGATCTGGAGCGACTCGCCTTCGGATCAAGGCGAGTTTTCAGAGGATGGGCGTCGAGTTAGACCGCCATGGGCACTCTCGAATCCCCGTAGGCATACGTCGGCACGGAAGCCATAGATGGAATGACTTCCCGCAGTGGGCCAAGGCGGAAATCCCCAAGTAGACGATTCAGTTTTCCGGGAATGCTTCGCCGTCCAAGGTTCTGATGAATGCCCAGTCGAATCGGGATGCGGCATGGCAGTTCGGCCATTTCCGTGGGATTAAACTCATAGGGATGAAAGTAGACGGTTCCGGGGCTTCCTTCCCGATTGATTTGAGCTAGGGTGCGGCGAATCAGCGGATAGGGATAGAGTCGAAAATACCCGCCGCCGCCCAAGGGCAACGTGCGGCCTCCCACGCGGTAAGTGGCCACGGGGATTTCAAGTAGAGAGTAGCCCTGCGAGGTGCGGACTCGATGGGGAAAACGCGGCGCACCCTCTATTCCGTAGCGACGTGTCTTGCAGGGGACAATCGAAGAATCATAGGTAAAGCCGCACTCACCCAGAACATCCAATGCCCAGAGATTTGTGGAAGTAATGGAGAATGCGGGGGCTCGGTAACCTATGACGGCGTGCCCCAGAATATCTTCCAAGAGAGTTTTTGAGGCTTGCAGATCATCGCGAAATTGCCGCGGCGTGAGGGAGAAGAGCGGGCAATGGCCGTAACCGTGGCTCTGAACTTCGTGCCCGGCGTCGTGAATCGTCCGCACCAGGTCCGGGGCTTTCCTGGCGGCGAGACCCAATACGAAAAACGTCGCCCGGACTCCCCGGCGGGCCAAGGCGTCCAGCACGCATTGTGTGTTGCGGCGAAAGTGATCGGTCAATGGGGCGGCGGGGTCGAATACGGATTGAATCCAATCCTCTACATCGACGGTCAGGCCATTCAGTGTCGACGAGTTTCCGGTCATGATGGTCAGTCGCCGACCGAAGTGGAAACTGCGCCCGATCTGCTTTTCGCGAATTCATGATAGGCCGATTCGAGCACGGCGACGAACTGATCTCCCAATACATCCCTGGAAAACTGCGATTCGGCGAGTAGTCTCGCTCGGCTTCCCATGGCCACAAAATCTTCCCGTCGATCGCGGAGTTGTATCACCGCGTCGGCGAACCGGCACGGGTCATCCGGCGGCACGACCACGCCGCATTCGTGTCGCGTGATGAGGTCGCCGATCCAACCGGGATAATTGTTAAGAACGGGTAAACCGGCGGCAATGTAATCGAAAAACTTGTTGGGCGAAGTCCCGTAGTAAAAAGCGGGGACGTTCTTCAAGATCATCATGCCTACATCCATGCGCGGCAGTAGTTGGGCCAATTCCTTCTTGGGGATCGGCGGCGCCCAGCATACCAAGGATTCCAGTCCGGCGGCCCGACTGCGGCGCATGAGTGCTTCTCGTTGGCCGCCGTCGCCAATAAAGATAAACCGAATTCCGGTGGCCTGTCTGCGGGCAAGCTCATCCGCAGCGTCCAGCACGGCGTCCAGTCCGTTGGCGAGGCCATGAGCGCCGGTAAAGACGAGTCGAAGATCACCCGGCGATCCAAAGCAAGCATCAGCGGTTTTGTCAGCATTCGGGCGAAACAGGTCAAGGTCACAACTGTTGGGGATCATGGCCACGCGATCGGGCGGGTATCCGGTACGGCAGATGCCGTCCTTGATCCCTGGGGCAAGGGCAATGATTCGATCGGCCGCGTGATAGATCTTGCGTTCCATGCGCCGCGTATACCATTGGAGGATCGGGTTTTTCAAAACGCCAAGGGCGATCGCCAACTCCGGCCAGAGATCGCGCACCTCGAAGACGAATGGAACCCGCAAGCGCTTCGCCCCTTTCATGCCTGGGATGCCGACGGTCAGGGGGGTGGAGGTTGCAAAGACCAGATCGGCATCCAATCGAGACACAAGTCGGGCGGCGGTACGAGCGAATCGCCCGAAGGCGAGCACCCGCCGGGCAAACCCCATGCGGTTGGAATAAGGCTCGGCCACGCGGAGAACGCGAATGTCATCGATCTCATGCTCCGTTACTCTGCGGCGAGAATCGGCTTTTTGATCACCGGCGTCATAGGTGCCGCAGATCATGGTTACTCGATGACCGGCGCGAAGGAGCCGCTGGCTCATTTCGTACGAACGTGTGCCGGTGGCCCCTTCGGTGGTCGAGAAATGCTGATGGATGTAGGCAACGTGCATGACTTGGTGGCAGCCCTGCTGTTCTCAATCTTTATTTGCTCGGAACCATTCCACGAAACGCGCAAGGCCGGTAGAGAGATCCACGGTCGGCCGGAACCCAAGGTCGCGCCGGGCAAGGGTCACATCCGCAAAAGTGCGCTGCACATCCCCGGGTTGAAGCGGCAGTCGTTCAATGATGGCGCGACGCCCGACCGCCGCCTCGATGTGGGCGATCAGATCGCATAGGGAAACAGGGCTCGATCCCCCCAGATTGAAAACATGGTATCCGTTGCAGGATTCGACGGCGCGAAGTACGCCCTGGACAATGTCATCAATATAGGTGTAGTCGCGGGCCATACTGCCATCCCCGAACATGGGAATGGCCATACCCACTTCCATCAGACGGACGAACTTGTGAATGGCCAGGTCGGGCCTCTGCCGGGGGCCATAAACGGTGAAGAACCTCAAGCAGGTGACGGGTATTCCATACAAATGGTGATAGGTATAAGAGAGGATTTCACCTGCGCGCTTCGTCGCCGCATACGGAGAGATGGGGGCGTCCACGGGGTCGTTCTCTGAAAAGGGGACTTTCGCGTTGTTCCCATACACGCTCGAACTGCTGCCGAAAATAAATCTGCGAGAACCCGCCTTGCGGCATGCTTCCAACAGGACCATCGTGCCGCCGACGTTCACATCCTGATAGAGCAGTGGCATTTCGATGGATTGGCGTACGCCGGCGCGAGCCGCGAGGTGTACGACGATGTCCACTCCGCGACCGAAGGCCCGTCTGACGTCGTCGGGGCGGCGGATGTCTCCTTCGACGAGAGAAAACCGGGAGTTCGACATGGCCGCGGATAAGTTGCGGCGCTTGACGGTGGGATCGTAGAAATCGTCAAAACAATCGAGGGCGACGACTTCCTGCCCGCCGCGCAGAAGCGCTTCGCAGACGTGTGAGCCGATGAACCCCGCGCCGCCGGTGACCAGGACTCTTCCCAACGCCTACTCCTTCACTGACGGTGCGACACCGGGGCGACCAATGCAACAATATTGAAATCCCTTCCGGGCCAGGGCTTGCGGGTCGTACAGGTTGCGGCCGTCGAACAGGACCTTGCGGCGAAGTTTGGCGCTGATGAGATCAAAGTCCGGCGTGCGGAACTGCGGCCAGTCCGTAAAGACGACCAGAGCATCCGCGGCTTCGACGGCTGAATAGGCGTCATTGCACATGGTGACCGCGTCGCCCAGCTCCGCACGGGCCGTCTCCATCGCCTCCGGATCGTGAGCTCGAATGCGCATCCCGTGATCGAGGAACATTCGGATGGCCGTAATGGCGGGCGACTCGCGGACATCATCCGTCCAGGACTTGAACGCCAATCCCCATACGGCCAGCGTCGCCTTGTCGCGCGCTGAGCCGAAGAAATCGATCACCCGTTTTGCGAACAGAAGACGTTGACGTGCGTTGACCTCCTGAACGGCGGAAACCAGATGCATCTTCTGCCCAACCGCTTTCCCCATCGATTCCAAGGCCGTGACGTCCTTCGGGAAGCACGAGCCGCCGTATCCGACGCCCGCGAATAAAAACGCGCTGCCGATCCGCGAGTCCGATCCGATCCCGCGGCGAACGCTTTCAACATCCGCCCCGACCCTCTCACATAGTCCGGCAATCTCATTCATGAAGGAAATGCGCGTGGCCAGCATCGCGTTGGCGGCGTACTTGGTCATCTCCGCGCTGGCCGGGTCCATCACCAGAATACGCTCGTCACGCCGCATGAACGAGGCATAGAGCTCACGCATGATTTCCACTACGGCCGGGTTCGTCGCTCCGATGACCACGCGGTCAGGCCGGGTAAAATCCTCGACCGCGGCGCCTTCCTTAAGAAACTCGGGGTTGCTCACGTAATCAAATGGATGGTCGGTCTTCAGGCGGATCGCCTCCGCCACTTTCTTGTGCGTACCGACCGGCACCGTGCTTTTCATGACTACCACGCGGTAGCCATCCATCGCCCGTCCGATGGTATTGGCGACGTCGAGGATGGCCGACAGATCCACCGAGCCGTCGCTTGCCTGCGGAGTTCCCACGGCGATGAAGACGATGCGGCTTCGCTGCACGGCGGAGGCAAGGTCGGTCGTAAAGATCAACCGTCCTGATTTTTGGTTTCGAACCACGATCTCGGAAAGCCCGGGTTCGTAAATGGGGATTTCGTTGTTGCACAGTTTACGAACCTTGCGCTCGTCGCAATCGACGCAGATGACCCGATGGCCGCTGTCCGCGAAACATGCGCCGGCGACCAGCCCGACGTATCCCGTCCCCACGATGGAAATGTTCATCGTTTAGCTTCCCACGTTTACTCCACCTGCGTCGTCGCGACCAAACATGCGACGATACGGTCGGCCGCGCGGCCGTCCCACAGATCAGGAGCTTTCACTGGTTTGGACCGTTGACCGCGAATCTCTCGATAGGCACTCAAGATCGACTCCGTGGAACTGCCGGTGAGCCGGTTGGTTCCCTGTGTAACGGTGATGGGCCGCTCCGTATTCTCTCGCAAAGTCAGGCACGGCACGCCCAGGATCGTCGTTTCCTCCTGAATTCCGCCGGAATCCGTCAGTACTACGGCCGACTCGGACATGAGTTTCAAGAAATCAAGGTATCCCAGCGGTTCTATGAGCCGCAAGTTCGCGATTTTCGCCGACCGATCGCCAAGCCCGCTCGTTTCGAGGTTTTTCCGCGTCCGGGGATGCACGGGGAAGATGACCGGCATATCCCTGGCGATCACTTCAAGGGCCGCGAGGATTGAGGAAAACATCTTCGTGTCGTCCACGTTACTCGGTCGATGCAAGGTCACCACGGCGTAGTTTTTCTTTGAGATTCCCAGGGTGGACAGGATCGTTGATTGATCCGCGCGGGCACGGCTTTGCAGAAGCGTATCGATCATCACGTTCCCAACCAGATGAACCTTGCTGTCGGCGATTCCTTCCTTGCGAAGGTTCTCTACGCCGCTCAGTTCGGTCACAAACAGCAGATCGCTGATCGCGTCCGTCAACACGCGGTTGGTTTCCTCCGGCATCGACCGGTCGAAGCTGCGAAGTCCAGCTTCGACGTGCGCGACCTTGATCCCCAACTTGCTCGCGACGAGGGCCGCGGCCAGGGTGCTGTTGACGTCTCCGACGACAATCACCCAGTCCGGCCGCTGCTCGACGCATACCGGCTCGAAGCGCCTCATCACTTCCGCCGTCTGCAAGGCGTGCGAACAGCTACCTACTTCCAGATTCACGTCCGGCTGGCGGATGCCCAGATCGCCGAAAAACAGGCGGCTCATCCGCTCGTCATAATGCTGCCCGGTGTGTACGAGCAGCGTTTTCACATCGGGTGCTCGTGACAGCGCGTCCACCAGCGGCGCGATCTTCATGAAGTTAGGCCGGGCGCCGCAGACGCAGATCACTTTCAAAAGGCCATCCAATCCAAGCTGTGGACTACGGGCGCGACTCGTCGCGGCAAAAAGCAACCCCATTTCGCCCGCAGAGGCATTCCGCACTTGATATTATCGACCCTTACGGGGAGGTTCTACAACGATCCGACAGTTTCCTCGGGACGCTGGCGCAGCAATCAAAACAGGGGATAGATGAAAGGAGCGAGAGGCGATGAGCCTGCGAACACAATGAGCGCCCCCACCAGCAAGAGCACCGAAATCAGCGGGACAAGCCACCATTTCTTCTCGTGCTTGATGAAAAGGAAGAACTCTTTGATGATGGATTGTTTCGCCATTCGCTTACGCCATTGCTAACGAACCGTCACACTTTCCGCCGTGCGTAGTCCGGCTTCCAGCTCGACGCTGCGACGCATTCCGGCCTCAAAGTCCACTCGCGAGGGCTTGTGGGTTACGATGAAATCGCCGATCACCAGGGCGTCGATTCCCGTATTTATGAACGTATGATAGGCGTCCCGCGGCGTGCAGACAATCGGCTCGCCCCGGACATTGAACGACGTGTTGATCACGACCGGCACTCCGGTCAGACGTCCGAACGCCCGGATCAATCGATAAAATCGCCCGTTGTGCTCCTCGGTTACTGTCTGAACGCGACCCGTGCCGTCTTCGTGGGTCACGGCCGGGATGATCGCCCGCTTGGCCTCTCGCACTTTGGGGACCAGCAGCATGAAGGGCATATCCATGCCCGCGGGCATCTCGAAGTATTCATGAGCGTTCTCCTTCAGCACGGCTGGGGCGAAGGGGCGAAAAGCCTCGCGGAACTTCACCTTAGCGTTGATGACGTCCTTCATCTTCTCATTACGCGGGTCGGCTAGCAGCGACCTTGCCCCGAGCGCTCGCGGCCCGAATTCCAGCCGACCCTGGAACCACGCCACGACCTCCCCTTCGGCGATCATCGCCGCGGTGCGGTCCAGTAGTTCTTGTTCGTTGTCAGCTTCCTCGTACACAGCCTCCGCGGAGTCAAGAGCGGCGCGGATTTCCTCGTTGGTAAAACCGGGGCCCCACATCGCGTGGTCCATTCGAAATGTTCGCGGGTTTTTCAGGTTCGTGTTGTAAATGTAGAACGCGGTTCCCAACGCCCCGCCCGAATCGCCCGCCGCCGGTTGAATGAAGATGTTTTTGAATCCCGATTCCTGCAGAATCCTCCAGTTCGCCACGCAGTTCAATCCCACGCCGCCCGCGATACACAGGTTGCTCGACCCGGTTTCGCGATGTACGTGCGTGGCTATCTTGACCATGATTTCTTCGATGATTTTTTGCCCGCTGCAGGCGATGTCACGATGGAAGTCGGTGAGCGGGCTTTCCGGATCGTTCTGCGGCTGACCGAAGAGTTCCTCCCAGCGATGGTTGAACGTCCGCGTCGTGGAGTAGCCGTGGGCGAAGTATCGAAGATCGAGTCGAATGCTGCCGTCGTCCTTGATATCCACGACCTTGCGGAATTGATCGACGAACCGCGGCCGTCCGTACGGCGCCAGCCCCATGACCTTCCACTCCGCGTCATTCACCCGAAAGCCCAGATAGGCCGTAATGGCGCTGAACAAAAGTCCCACCGAATGCGGAAAACGCAGTTCCTTGCGCATGTCGATCGCCGTTCCGCGACCGACGCCCCAGCTCGTCGTCGTCCACTCGCCGACTCCGTCGGCGGTGATAATTGCCGCTTCGTCGAATGGAGATACCAGAAAGGCACTGGCCGCATGGGAGAGATGGTGCTGGCAGAACAGGATTTCCTTGTCGGTGCCTAGTTTTTCCTGGATTTCTCGGCCGATTCGCAGCCGGTGTGCAAGCCAAAGCGGTATGGCCGTGAGCCACGCCTTACAGGTCAAAGGCCAGTAGGCGAGGATTGTTTCCAGGATGCGGTTGAACTTGACCAGCGGCTTTTCATAGAACCCGATGTGATCGACTTGTTCTATCGTGATCCCCGCTTCGCGCAGGCAGTATGCAATCGCCCGACTCGGAAAACCATGATCGTGCTTCTCGCGGCTGAACCGTTCCTCCTCGGCCGCGGCAACAAGCTTCCCGTCGCGGACCAACGCCACGCCGGAGTCGTGGTAATAGCAGGATATGCCCAGGACATTCACGTTACGGGATCCGCGGAACTCAGAATAGCCGCCGCATACGTTCCAGAGTGTGTTCGTGCGGTTTGTAATCCTCCCAGTACGTCGCGCCGCCGAGCTTCTTTCGCAGCGGATCGCCCAGCCGTACAACGAGGGAAAACAAAGGCAAAAGAAATACAAAAAGCATTGTCAGTAGGATTGTGGACATGACCATGCCGATCGGAACGGTCACGGTCATCCACGCGATGTAGATTGGACGTGCAATGCTCGGCGCTGCGACGCCGATTACACATAACCCGATCCCCAGAAAGAAGATCCCGACTGCGACCCCCTGACTGGCGGCGCCCGACCAACTCAAGAGATCACCGCCGTATCGCCGCCACGCCAGAAGCCACAGGATCATGGCAATGACGCTGAAACCCAGAAGCATCGCCCATCCGAACTTGCGGAGATCGCGGACGCTGGGGTTCTTGTTGACCTTAAACATTGCGGACCCTATTCGGGGAACAGTTCCTTCGCGTCGAGCTTTCGGACCAGGATGACTGCTTCACCGAGTTGATGGCTCGCCGGAAGCTCCTCCGTCGCCGATCGCCACAGACGATACTCGGCGTTCAATCTAAGCATTTTCGCGCAGTTTTCGCCGATGGCCGGCAAAAACGGCGCGATCAGCGTGGTCAGGGTACGGGCGGTCTGCAAACAGACGTTGATGGCCCGGCCGCAGGCGTCCATATCCGTTTTGCGGCTCTGGAAGGGCTTGGTGAGGTCGAAGTAGACGTTTCCGGCACGCGCCAGAGCTATGACCTCCGCGAGAGCGGCCTTGAAGCGGCAGGCTTCCAGTTCCACGCCCGTCCGTTCCGCGGCCTCGCGACATCGCCGCAACTGTTCGTCGTCGATCCCATCCCGCTTTCCTTGCGATGATACCCGGCCCTCAAAATACTTGTGGGCGAACGTGACCGTGCGGTTGAAGAAATTGCCGAACGTATTGAGCAGCTCGCCATTGTTGCGGGCGATGAAGTCGTCGATGTCGAAGGCGGTCCGCGCTCCTTCCGGAGCGATGGCCGTCAGATAGTAGCGCAGCGGGTCCGCCTCGAAGGTCCGCAGATAATCTTCGATCCATACCGCGTGGCCACGGCTCTTGCTGATCTTCTGTTCCTCCTGTCCGGGGAACTTGATGTTCATGAAGGAGTTGGCGACCACGTTGTGCGGAAGTTGATACTCGCCGCGTTTTCCCTGAACGTCGTCGCTGTCGTGGGTGGCCATGAGCATCGCGGGCCAGGTGATGGCGTGAAAGACGATGTTGTCCTCGCCGATGAAATGTACGATTTTACAATCTCGGTCCTTCCACCACTGCTCATATCCCTTCGCTCCTTCACCGTTTTTCTCACACAACGCCGCGGTGAACGATACATACCCGATCGGGGCGTCGAACCACACGTAGAGGGACTTACCCTTGGCATCGGGATCATTGAGCGGGACGGGGACGCCCCAAGTGAGGTCACGGGTCATGGCCCGTTCGGGCAGTCCTTCCGACTCGATCCGCCCCAACGACTGATTCAGCACGATGGTGCGCCATGCCGCCCCGCAGGCGCTGCCGTCTTTTTTACTCGCCAGCCAACCGGCCAGCCGGGATTGAAGCCGGTCGAGGCGCAGATACCAGTGCACCGTCTCGCGAAGCTGCGGCGTTGATTGGGTCATCAGGCTCACCGGGTTTCGCAAGGCCGTCTGATCCACTGAGCGCCCGCACTCCTCGCACTGGTCGCCGAATGCCTTGTCGCTGTTGCAGTGCGGACACGTGCCGCGGACGAACCGATCGGGAAGGAATTGGTTCGCCTGAGCGTCGTAGAGTTGCTTCGTGGAGCGCTTGGTGAACAGCCCTTTCTCGTTGATCCGTAAAAAGAATTCCTGGCTTATCCGTTCGTGGGTTCGGACGTACTCCGGCTGATGCGTACCGCCGTAGATGTCGAACTCAATGCCCAGCCCGGCAAAGTCGCGCTTCTGGCACTCGTTGAAATGAGCGGTCAGCTCTTCGACAGTGCGTTTCTGCTCCCTGGCGGTTTTCAACGCGGCCACGCCGTTATCGTCGCTGCCGCAGATGAACCGCACGTCGGCTCCGGTCGCCCGCAGGTAGCGTACGTAGGTATCCGCGGGCAGATAGGCCCCCGCGATATGACCGACGTGCAGCCGCCCGTTGGAGTAGGGAAGGGCCGCCGTTACCAGGAATCGCCGCTGTGCCATCGCCGCCGCCTTGCGTGTGGGTTCCCATTCTGTCGCGAACAAGGTGACGATTGTAGGTCCTGGTGGGGTTTGGACAAAGCCCGTTGGGGAATTAGTAGCACCGTGAAGCGTTTCCAGCTCCCCGCGGCTCCAATACAATCCCGCCTCTATCGCGCCAAGTATTTTGCCACGAAGATTCGCTCGGTAACTGACGCCCAAGAGGCATTCAAATGTTAGGCATAAAGCCTGTTGTCCGCCGGGCGATCAAGACCGCCGCTTCGGTTCCCCCAATCCGCGCCGCACTCCGCGTCGTCGGACGGGCGGGCCTGATGCCCGAGGCCGTTTCCGCGAGGCTCCCGGTCGCGGCCACGTTTGATGTCGCGCTCAAGGACGCAGGCTCGTTCCGTTACCGTTGCATTGTCGAAGACGGAGTGGGGCGGCAGCTATACTGGCGCGGCCTGGAAGGCTGGGAGCCGGAGACGATCCGGGTATTCCTGACGCTGGTGCGAAACGCGCGAGGCTTTGTCGATGTCGGAGCATATACCGGAATCTTTAGCCTGCTGGCGTGCGTCGCCAACCCAAGCGTCCGCGTTGTCGCGTTCGAACCGGTTCCGGTCGTGTACGGTCGGCTGGTCGAGCACATCCGCATGAACGGCCTGGAATCGCGGATCGAGGCGCGCCCGGAAGCCGTCTCCAACACGACCGGCGAAGCGAAGATTTACGTGCCCGACTACGCTGCTCCGACCGGCGCATCCCTGCACGTCGGCGGCCTGCGTGGCACGGGCGCAATCGCCATCGAAGTGCCGCTGACGACATTGGATCAGGTGTGCGCCGACCGAATGCACGTGGACCTAATCAAGATCGACGTCGAGGGATTCGAGGACAAGGTGATCGAAGGGATGCAGGGAATTCTGGCCAACCAACGGCCGACCATCATCGCCGAGTTCCTCCCCGATGGGCCTTACAGGGCCGCGCAAGAAATCCTCAAGAAACAGGGATATCGCTTCTTTCACTTGCGCGGTGAGGGCCCCACACCAATGACCGAGATCGTCCCCGACCCAACCCAGAGATACGAGAACTATCTCTGCACCGTTCACGATGATTGGCGGACCGTAGGGGTGTCTTAGGAACTCAGTTGGGAAGCACGCGGATGTCGAGCCACTCTACGGGACCAATGACCACCGGTCGCCCGTCAATGTTCAGCGTTACGGAATCAACTCCAGCCGAGTTGTCAATGACGAGAATTGTCTCCCCCAGGCTGCCCGTGAAACGGCGCACGTCAACGCCGGGGGGAATGTTGGTCAGCCCAACGGTATCCGCATAGATCGGTCGTCGATTCCAGAAGCCCGAGCGCCGCCATGCATCCACAATCGCAAGAACCGCGGGATTGTCGGCACCGCCGGCGTCCGGCCGTTGCATCCAGTCGAGTTTGCAACCCATGAGGAAGGCCTGTCGTTCCCCCCAATGGTCGGCGCCTCGGTTGTTGCTCCAATGCACATGATCCCCGTTGGATTCACCCAGGAAAATGACGCGATCGTCGAGCAGGTAACGCACCAGGCGTGGAAATGCGATCCCCTGCTGGCTTCGCGGCGCTTCCTTCAGCGTCTGCCCCGCGAGGGTGTTGAAATCGGGCCCACCCCACAATGCGCCGCTCATCATGAACGCCGTGGGGTAGACATCGACCGCGAATTCGCAAACCGTGTCGCCCCAGACGCCGTCACGGAACTGAGCGGCGACCTCGAGCACCGGACCCAGCGGACGTGTGATGAACCAATCCAGATAGTTTGCATTGGCCTTGTATTCCGTGCGATTCTTGGACAGCCAGTCCAGGAGCCACTCGCGGTTCTCGGCGGCCGCGGGATGAGGTCCGGCCACCGGCTCTGTGTTCCTGGGACGTGCGTAATGGCCGACATGCCCGCTCTGGTCGCGAATCCACTGCGATAGCTCCGGCAACTCCGCGTTGCGGGGGTGCAAGTCGGGATCGATTAAACAGCAGCCCGCAACCTCATCGTCGCCCAGGTAGCGATCGGACATCGCTCCCCATGTTTGCACGATTGGGAACATGTCGCCCCACGCCTCCCACCTGTAACGCACCTCGTCCATGGGGTAGTCGTAGTTTTGAAGCTGGATGTTGGACCACCCGTTGGCGGTCTCCAGCCAACCCGGATATTGAACCGGCCAGAGTCCTTCGCGGTGCATGTGGTCACGAAGCCATGACTTGTATCGATTGATCGCCTGCTGCCATGGTGCGACGCCGTTAGCGGCCAGTTCATCCACGACCATGACCCGGTATTTTCGCGTCTGCCCGGCGCGAAGCGGCTCATCGTAACGCATCGTCACCAAGCCGCGTCCGTAAAGCACGTGGACTTCTTGCGGCGGCCAGTTGGTAGCAAATACGCCGCGTCCCGCCGCTTCACGCTCCAACACCGCACCGGGGAACACCAACTGGCCTGGGTAGATCGCTCTGTCGTTTCGGCTCCAGCGTCCTTCGTCGAGTTTCGCGTTGTCGATCTCAATGCCCATCAAGTGCGGGTACAAGATACGGTCGCAGGCATAACGCGACGGAAACCAGGGAAACCACACATTGGCCAGGTCAGTTCGGGCAAAGATGGTCAGCTCAAACTCCCGCCCGGGCAGCGCTTCGATGGTGGCGGTACATGCGTCGCCGACAAAAGTCGTTACTTTCTTGTCCGATGACTCAGACGAAACGGAATGGAAGGGCGAAAACACCCCGCTCTGGGAGGTGACGGCGAATCGAACGGGCGGTGTCGCGAGCGGAGACGGGGCCACTACGACCATGACGAGATCGGTGGACAAGACTCGGCCCTGGGTTACCGCCAGCTCGAACATCAGTGTCATCTCGCCTTCATCGGAAGCGGGGGCCGTGAAAGTTGCGGTGCGCTGCGTGCGGTTGACCAGCGCGACGGCCACGCCCTCGATCTGTCGCCACGCGAAGATCAAAGGACTGGTCCCCGTGCCTCGACTCCCCGCGCCGTTCAAGGTCACCGTTGTTCCGGATATGGCGCGCAGGTTCGAACCGGCGTTTGCGATGACTTCGACATTCGTTTCCAGATCGTCGGCGTCTGGGACAGAGGGTTGTGATGAGGGCAACGGCGTCGTGGGGATCGAAAGAGCATTTTCGGCTACAGCGATCATCCCATCGGGAAACTCGGCTTCCAGAATAACGACGTAGTCTCCGGGCCAATCGTAAGTATGTGCGGTTTTGGCGCCCACGGCCCGGCGTCCGTCTCCGAAGTCCCACCGAAACGTGGCCCGACGTCCTTTCTGTTCGTCGGGTATCCGCGCTTCAAACTCCATGGAACGCGGATCACAACAAAACGCCGGCGTAATCTTGAAGGCCAATGAGGAGTCAATGTCTGATTCATCCCATGGACCGACATCTCCGCGGACAGGCTGATCGTCAGGGCTGGAGATGGAATCCGACGAGGGGGGTGCAAATGAGAACTCGGCGGCGCTGCATCCGCACACAAACAGTATTACCATCTGTCGCAGTACGCGACTGCGGAACGAATACGCCACGCCGTGTTCCCCTCAGCGATAGTTACGGAGTTTTCCGCCAGCTTCCGATATTTCGCAGATTCACCCTTTTAACATTTACGATATGCCCATGCAAGGGCCTAAGTCGATAACTTTTGTGTGAAATCCACGATTTTTTAACCATTTCACAGCCTCCCTGGCGTTGGTCTAACCATTTATCCCCCTAGCAATCGGCATGGTGGTCTGCTAACTTGCGGGCCAGACGACGGCCGACATAGCGGCTGCCCTGACGGATCAGGGCGATCATACGGCTTTTTCGAGTGGGAGAAACAAAAATGCGTAAGAAAGCTTTACTTGCAACGGGTTTGCTGACTATCGGCAGTTTGCCGTTGGGAGGTTGTCCGCAAGCGATCAGGATTCCGGTTGAGTTCGCCCTTCCGGCCAGTTTGGGGGCGTTTACGGTTCAGGCCGGCGTCCCCATACAAAACGACAATATTCTGACCGTAGGCGATAGTTCACTGAGTCCGAGCAACGGCACGTTGAGGATCGATCCGAGCAATATCATCATTGCTGGTGCTCAGGGCGGTGGAAAGGTTGCCATCCAGCAGCAGGGGGGAACACTGACGATTTCGGCAAAGATCGCTGCGTCGGAGGACCTGGCCACGGTTTGCGAAACCGGCGAAGAATATGGTCCCTTTAGCGTCGAGTTGGATAGTTCCAATCAGCCGGTCTCCGTCGATCCTTCGAGCGTCGTGTTGAGCGACAACGCCATCGACTTGATTAACGTTGGAGAGTTTGCCCTGTGCATCGAGATCGTTTCTCCGATCGACGGCACGGTGACCATTACGGCCCTGAACTTCAGCTTCGGGCTTTAGGAAGCCCGGAAATCCGCGACGGCGGCGGGCCGGCGAACCGTCGAGAGACGCCTCCGGTCTGACCGCAAGGGTTGACGACGGTCAAGCGAGGTCTACCTCCATCAGGGCCTCGCTTGGCCGTCACACTTGATGGGGATGGCGTCGTGCCCGCCAAGCTGGTTCCCTACCTGTTCAAGCGCCGCTCCCAAACGGAAATGCAAACGCGGGCGGAGGCGCTGCTCGCGGAAATGCAGTCGCGGCGAAGCTGCCGGTTTTTCAGCGACGAGGCCGTGCCGCGAGACCTGATCGAAACGTTGATCGCGATCTCCCACTCTGCGCCCAGCGGGGCCAATCGAAAGCCTTGGCGCTTCGTGGCCGTCGATGATCCGCGGCTCAAACACGAAATCCGCCTGGCCGCCGAGGTCGAAGAACGGGAGAGCTACGGCCACCGGATGCCGCCCGAATGGCTCGAAGCACTCGAACCGCTCGGCACCGGCCCCGACAAGCCTTTTCTGGATATTGCTCCATGGCTGGTCATCCTGTTCCGCATCGACTGGGAGGAAATTAACGGCCAACGAGTGTCGAATTACTACCCGGCCGAGTCCACGGGCATAGCCGCGGGCATGTTCCTGATGGCATGTCATCAGGTCGGACTCGCGACGCTCACACACACCCCCAGCCCCATGCGCTTCCTGCGGGAAATCCTCGGCCGACCGGTCAACGAGAAGCCCTATCTGCTGATCCCCGTGGGCTACCCGGCCTCCGACTGCGTCGTGCCGGACATTCCCAAGAAGCCGCTCCACGAGGCGTTGCAGTGGAATCGCTGAACGAATGCCCATAGAGCCGACCGTTTAGCCCGGCTAGACTCTATCCGGCACTTTCGTCATCAGTACGGTCTGATTGCGGATGTGGCGAGTGGGTATCGGCCACACCGGTTGTGAATGCAAATGGAATCCCTTGGTTTTCGCTTGTTTCTCGCCGCATGGCTTGTGTTGGGATGCGCCAGTGCCGCCCACGCCGTCATGTACAAGCGCGACCCCAAGGGGGCGGCCATCTGGATCTTCTTCAGCTTCCTATTACCGCTTATCGGCCCGTGGCTGTACTGGGTGATCGGGATCAACCGGCTTGAGCGCCGGGCCATCCGCCGGAGGAAGAGATGGTTTCATCGTGGTCTTCCCGCCCATACCGCGGCTCTCGCGGAAGTCGATCAATCCTCCATCGGGCACCTGCAACCCCTGCGCACCATGACTGATCGGATCACACGAATGCCGCTGGTTCCGGGCAACCATATCGAGCCGCTTCACAATGGCGAGGAGGCGTTTCCGGCGATGCTGAGCGCCATCCGGCAGGCGGTGCGGACGGTGACGTTGGAGAGCTACATCTTCGACACCGACGACACGGGCTGGGAGTTCGTGGAGGCGGTGACGGCGGCGGCGGCGCGCGGCGTGCAAGTACATGTGCTCATCGACGGCATCGGCGCGGTGGGTTCCTATTCCCGGATGGGGCGGCGGTTGATCAAGAGCGGCGCCAAAGTAGCGGCTTTCTTTCCGCTGCGTCTGCCCCTGGGGCGAATGCGAATCAACCTGCGAGACCACCGGAAAATCCTGGTCGTCGATGGTAAACTGGGATTCACCGGCGGGATCAACATTTCACAGCGGCACATGCTGAAAAGCGACCTGCCCCATCGAGTGGAGGACCTGCACTTTCAGGTTGCGGGGCCCGTCGTCGGAGAAATGCAGCAGGCGTTCGTGGAGGACTGGCTGCTGGCCACGGGCGAGACGCTTTCGGGTGAGGATTACTTCCCGCCGCACGACATCGAAGGCCCGGCGCTGGCACGGGGCATTATCGCCGGACCCGATGAGGATTTTGAGAAGGTACACTGGATGCTGCTGGCGGCGTTCGCCGCGGCGCAGCGCACGGTGCGCATCGCCACGCCGTATTTTGTTCCCAGCTACGCACTGATCGCGGGGATGACCATGGCTGCGCTACGCGGGGTCGAGATTACCTTGATCCTTCCCGCGGTCAGCGACGTTCGCTTCATGCCCTGGGTCGCAGACGCCTATCTGGAGCAGTTCCTGGAACACGGCGTTAAAGTATTCCGGCGTCCGGCGCCGTTCGTCCATTCCAAGCTGATGATCGTCGACGAACGGTGGATATGGCTGGGGTCGGCCAACTTCGATCCACGTAGCTTTCGGCTCAACTTTGAGTTCAACATCGAAGCCTACGATGTGGAGCTGGCCGTGCGTCTGTCCAAGTGGCTGGATGGGATCGTCAAGCGGAGCGACGAAGTGACGCTGGCCTCGATCCGCAACCGAAGCCCCCTCCGCCGATTCCGCGACGGGCTGATCAAGCTGCTCTCGCCGTATCTTTAACGGAGGGGTGGTTAGTGATTGCTCTTACTTTGAAACGATGATACGGCATAATGCCGCGGGGCGGGCGAAGATGATCTTCGCTGCGATCATCAGCAGCAGGCTCAGTATTGCAAGCCCCCAGGCTGAGACTGTCGGGATCGGCTGCGGCGAACACCCAATCTCGCTACACGATTGAAACGGGCGCCACACGCAACCAGTACACGTACATGCAGACTGGAGGGTGTCATCCGTACAATGCCCGAACGGATCGCCAAAGCAGCACGCACCGGTTACAGGCTCGCTTTGGACGAAGGTCAGCCCGCGAATATCGAGGTTGGGGTTTCCCACGTCGGCGGCGGTGACGAAGTCTTCCACATTGGATCCGTCGAGGTCCGATCGCCGGATACGTGGCCCACCGCCCCAATAGAGCTTCCGCGCCATGGAGTCCACGACGACGTGCGAAGCCGACTCGGGTACGATGTGCTCAAAACCGGTCCCGTCGGTATTCATTCGAAAGATTCCGACCACGGTCGAAATGTAAAGTTTGTTCTCGACCGAGTCGTGCGCAATATCATACGTCTGCGGAATAAACTGAACGAGCTGTTCGTTGGAACCGTCGAGGTCGGCCCGCCAGACCCCCTTGCCACCGAAATTACCGGTGGTGCCGAAGAACAAGTCGTCACCGACGGCTTCGAGCGTGAGAACACAACAGGTCGGGTAGGTATGCGACTCCGCCCCCGAGCCGTCCAATTCCGAGCGGTGGAAGGCGTCATCAGAAAAACCGACAATCCAGTACAACTTCCGCGCCTTAACGTTAAGCGAAAAGTTACCCACAGTTGGAGTCGGTATGTTCTCTCGCTCGGAGCCATTGAGATTCGACCGGTGAAAAGCTACTCCATCGCGGTAGTAAAGCTTTGTGGTAACCGAGTCGTAGTGGATTTGCAAAGCCACTTCAGGTGCCTGAAACTGGACGATGGTCTCAACTTCGCCGCCATTGACATCTTTCCGCTGAATCCGTCTCGCGTTTGAGTCCGTCCACACGATAGTCTGTGCGATGGACTCGGCTTTGCCGAGCCCGAGCAGGCAAAGCAAGATGATTGTCCGGATCAGTCTCATGGAGTCCCCTCGGCAACGAGTCTCACACGGAATCGCTACAGTATACCCGAAACCGAGTGACTTTTCGTGAGTTTCTCAGCAAGTCGAACGGCCACAGCGGTTTCGGCAAAACCCCGGCTGAGTCAGGTGGTCAGGGACCTGCAAGCGGAGCGGCGGGCCGGGCCGCGTCTGATGAACCCGTCAAGGTCCTGGAAGTCCCACAGGGCGCGGGGCACGCGCTCGCCGCGCGGCGTGCGGACGATGGCCCCCAGATGGTCCACAAGGTGACGGGCAGCGAAACGATCGCACATGGACTCCTTCTGCCGTCGGTTGCGACCGGCGCGGTAGACGAGCATGTGATAGATTTCGTGGAGGAAGATGAACACGGCGAGATGGTAGGCGCTCTTCATTTCCACGATGTACTCCGGCCTTCGCCAGCCGCGCGGCGTGGACCGGACCTTGGCCAGGTTCGTTCTCATTCCGTAGGGGTAGACCAGATGACGGCCGAGGTTGATGTAGATGGCATGGTCGGCGTAGATGCACGTGCCGGAAAAGTCCGTTCCCCGGCTGTACCGGACTCTGACGATCAGGTTCCCGGCGTTCCAGCCGTTCAGGGCGTAAAGGAACATCGTCTGCAGCTTCGCGCTGGACAGTTCCGTCGTGTTGCGAAAGTCGATCATGGCCATGGTCGGGCGTCACTTCCCACGCCGCAGGGGTCCGCTGGCAGACGACCCATGCGTTTTCTACTGATTCTAGGATGCCGATGCGGGCAAAGGCGGTTTAGGGACGCGGATGATACTCTCGATGGACTCGTTTGAGCTGAGCTTCGTCGACATGGGTGTAGATTTGTGTGGTGGTGACGTCCGCGTGGCCGAGAAGCTCTTGCACAATCCGTAAATCAGCCCCTCCGGAAAGCAAATGGGTCGCAAAACAATGACGTAAGGTGTGCGGCGACAATGGTTTATCGACGCCGGCGGAAACGGCGTACTTTCGAACAAGCCGCCAGATGTTGGTTCGGTCCAGAGCGCGGCCTGTACGGGACAAGAACAACGACGTTGTTTCACGGTCGCCCAACAGTTTTGGCCGTAAGTATTCCAAATACTCTTCAACGGCAGTTAATGCGGATCTGCCAACGGGGATGATTCGTTCCTTGCGGCCTTTGCCGATGCAACGGACATACCCTAATCGCAGATTGATCCGATCGCAGTCTAGCTCGACGACCTCGCTGACCCGCATCCCAGTGGCGTATAGAAGCTCCAAGAGGGCCCGATCGCGTAGATAGAAGTCGTCCAGTGGATCGGGCGAAGCCAGAAGGGCTTCGACCTGATTGTAACGGACGGTCTCGGGGATCGTCCGCCACCGTCGGGAGCCCTCAATCAGCGAGGCGAGATCGCGCCGCAGCACACGCTCCGCGTACAGGTGTCGCAGAAAGACTTTGATCGCCGCTAAATGACGGGCGATGGACGATAGAGCAAGCCCGCGCCTCTGCAATTCGATGAGATGCTCCTGCACGTCCTCCATGGAGATTTCTGCGGGTTCCACGTCGCGCGCAACGAGGCTATTCCAGAAGTCTCCGAGATCGCGTTGATACGCCGTGACGGTCGCGCCGGCGAGACCGCATTCCACGAAGATGTAATCGAGGAAGCGCTTCACCAGCGGCGCAGGCCGATTGGTCTTCACCGGGGGCTGTGTTGCAAGGAGCGTCATGCCGCTCTCTCCACAAAAGAGGGCCCAGTCTGTGAGTGACAAAGCGTGACACACCGGCCGCGTCGTTCGCTCAACGCCGGAGATTCCTCCGGCCGCAGAGGGCCATTGTACCCGATCGCGGGATTTCAATCCAAGCATTCCCCTCATTGGTTATGGGGCATAGCTTGTTCCGCGTATATCGGACGCACCGGGCAAATTTCTGGCGTGGGCTACGCAGGAAAGGTGGTTCGCTAGAGTTCTGATTCCGGGCGGCCCGCAAGCTGCGCCGGCCCGAATAACTCCGCGGCATTGGGTTGTTCCAGGATGAATTTGGCGTTGACCGCATGATCCTGACACAAGTAATAGAGCGCTCGAACCACCGCTCCATAGTCGAGTCCCAAACCCGTAACCCCTCCGCCGGTGTTTACTCCGGCTTCATTCCCGAGCAGACGGATCAACGGCGGCAGTTCCCGTGTCGCGGTGATGGGCGGGGAAACCGAACCCCGGGCGACTACGGACCGCAGAATCGTCAATTCACCGTCGCCGCCGGCCGCATTGATGGTGACGCTGCCGTCCGGAGCTCGATAGAGGACGGGCGGTGAACACTCCAGGTCGCGCCCGAAAAGGGCGATTCGCCGTGAGCCTGATCGTTTCACGTAGACAAAATTGGAAGTCGCGCCGGGAATGTGGTCGAGGACAAAGTTATCCTCGGCGATGGGGAGAGATTCGATGGCGGGATCGCGACGCTTAACCAGGGCCTCATAGGCTGCAATCTGCACCCGCGGGTCGGAATCGTGCAGGAGCCTCCGCAGGGTGACTGCGGCCGCACCCACGCCGGTTGCTTCTCCCAAGGCGCGGATGGCCTGATAGCGATATTCGCCGTCAGTTTTCGTTGCATGGACGGCAAGGCAATCGCACGCCACGTAGTCGCCCAGGCGCACTCCCGCTACGGCGGCATGGAAGCTGACATAGTCCTTGCCGTGAGTGTACAGCTCGTTGAGTTTGGGTAGGGCGGCCCGCCCCAGCCCCTCGAAACAATACGCAATTTGAGCATGGGGCGCCGTTGGATTGACGATCTCCTCGGCCAGGGCACTCGCCCGTGTAGCTTCAAAGGCCGGATCTCGCGTCAGATACAGGCTCCTCACGAGGGACAGAAAATGCCCGGTGTCGTCGTGATATTCAGCGGGGACCTCAAGCTGAATGAACGAAGGAGACACGGCATCGGCAACTTTGACGGATCCACTGAATTGAGAGTTGATTCTGTCCTGGATTTGTCTGGCCCTTGGATACGAGGGCTGGGTCAATACCAGCCGGATGCGCCGGTCCTTCGAGACCAAGCCGCCACCCACGACGATCCCTTCCAGCGGGCTCGACTTCGTTGCCGCATCGCCCTCTGCAAAGGGATTCAGAAAGACGGGACCGGCGGCCATCGCCAGCACCTGGCCGGAGATGGACGCGGTCGGACTGACTTCTCGGTACATTTCCAGGTCGGCGGTAAAAAGCCTTCCGCCGCGAAGAGATTTGGTCTGCGTTCCCGGCAGGGCCGACACGCCAACGTCAAATCGCGTACCCTCCGCTGCGGCGGGAGGAATCTCGCCCTGGACCAACACGACAGCGGTGTCCGGGTCGGCAATGAGCTGCTCCGGGGTGATATTCTTCACGCCGACGACGCTGCTCGAGAAGTGGTGATGTTTGTACAAGCTTTGGATGAGCCGATCGTAAATCGGTTTGGGGCAATCCGAAGAGCCGTTTTTTCCCAGCCCCACCACCAAGCCATACCCGCGCACGCGCATCGGCCCCATGCCGTCGTAGTAGGTCAGTGACCCGATCGTGTCCCGATGTGCGGCGGAGTTCGCCAACGGATTCGCCGTTTGCGCTACACCAACCTCAATCTTGGCTTTGTTTTCGTGTTGTTGGGTGGAGCATCCACCCAAGACGACGAGCAGGTAAGCAGCCATGTACATTGGCCATTTTGTCGCCGAATTGTTTGTTCTACCGGGGTTCCTCATGGCAGGTTTTTGGGCGCCGCCTTTCGACGTCGTATGCCTCCTATCCCACTGCATTCTAGGCTCGAACCTGGAGTACGAAAAGCTCGTCCTCCCGCCTCACGGCGCGCGGCGTAACGTGAACACGTCGGCATTAGGCTTACCGTCGCGTGTGCTGTCGATGCGTACTTGCAGGTTGCCTTCAACTTTTCGGTAGGTGAACTTCAGCGCTGGCTCTCCCTTAAGTCCCTCGAAAACGGCTTCCGCCTCGGTGCTGCTGACGAGCTTCAACGTGAGCGCCTCCGCTTTTTCCTCCCAGCCGACCATCTTGGCGTCGAAGTGCTTGAGGCGAAAAACGATCTTGTCGCCTTCATCGACGATCGTCAGAAGCTCGTTCATCCATACCTTGCCGTTCTTCATCCATCGGAAGACGCCCATCATGGAGTCGCCCGCGGGCGGGCTCCAATACTCCTCGAGTTGATCGCCGCCGAGCTCGGTAATCCAACGGCCGCTGATGAATGACAGGGGTGTCAGTTTCCCGGATGAAGATGACGCGATTTTGTCTTCCGATGTCGCACCGATCACCTGCATCCCCAAAAATGCGGAGCTCAGCACGCCCGCGACGATAACGAGTGCCAACCCAATGACATTGTTCCGCTTTTCGCCTTGCATGATATTTCTCCCCAAATGCATGTCTTTGCTGTCGCAACAGCATCCTCCGAATTGCGGACGGCGTCAATGTCTCCTCCACGGCAGATTGACCGGCAGCATCGAGGCTCTACAATACCCTTCCTTCGGTGAGTGACGAAGTTCAGCTCCAAGGATTGTGCGCGTGATTCAGGTAACCTTTACCGCGAACCTTCAGAGGCACGTGACCTGCCCGCCCGCGACCGTGGCCGGGCGAACGGTGGGCGAAGTCCTGAACTCGGTTTTCGCCTCCAATCAGAATGCCCGTGGGTACGTTCTGGACGATCAAGGCAGTTTGCGGAAACACATGGTCGTTTTCGTCAACGGCCGGCCGGTGCGCGACAGAACGACGCTCTCCGACGCGGTGCCCGATGGTGCTGAGGTTTATGTGATGCAGGCCTTGTCCGGCGGATAGTCAACCGGGGTAACCAAAATGAACAACCGCATTTTCGTCGCCACGCGCAAGGGTCTTTTCACGCTCGATCGCGGAAATGGTCGAGCACAATGGTCCATCACGCGAACCGCGTTTATCGGCGTTCCTGTTTCGATTGTGCTGCCGGATGCACGGGACGGATGGGTGTATGCCGCGGTCGGCCACGGCCACTTCGGCACCAAGCTTCACCGTTCGAAAGATGGAGGAGCAACGTGGGAGGAATGCGCCGCTCCGGCCTATCCGCCGAAGCCGGAGGGAGTGGAAGAAACACGCTGCCCGGTTCGCGGGATTCCGATCCCCTGGAGCTTGGAGCTGATCTGGGCCTTGGAGGGGGGCGGAAAGGACGAGCCGGGGGCACTTTGGTGCGGGACGCTGCCGGGCGGGCTGTTCCAATCCAACGATCGCGGCTCATCGTGGGAACTCGTTCGCTCCCTGTGGGACCAGCCTAAGCGCAAGGACTGGTTCGGCGGCGGGATGGACTATCCCGGTATCCACTCCATCTGCGTCGATCCGCGCGATTCGCGGCATGTTACGGTGGGGATTTCCTGCGGCGGGGTCTGGGTCACGCGCAACCGCGGCGAGTCCTGGGACTGCCGGGCGAAGGGCATGTATGCCGAATTCATGCCGCCGGAGCGTAAATACGAAGAGAATATCCAGGACCCGCACCGGCTCGTTCAGTGTCCCGCCAAACCCGACGCCATGTGGGTGCAGCATCACAACGGCGTCTTCCGCTCCACCGACGGGTCCGCTTCGTGGACGGCGGTCACCACGGTGCAGCCTTCGACGTTCGGCTTTGCGGTGGCCGTTCACCCGACCAACCCTGACACGGCCTGGTTCGTGCCCGCCGTGAAGGACGAGCTGCGCGTCCCCGTCGACGGCAAGGTCGTCATCGCCCGCACTCGCGACGGCGGAAAATCGTTCGACGTACTTCGCAACGGGCTTCCCCAAGAGAACGCCTACGACCTCACTTACCGCCACGCGCTCGATATTGACGAAAGTGGCGACCGCCTGGCCTTTGGAAGCACCACCGGTTCCGTGTGGACTACCGACGACCAGGGCGACTCATGGTCTTGCGTGACCACACACCTGCCGCCGGTTTACTGCCTTCGATTCGCTCGAACCTGATTTCAGACTCGGAACGATTGACTCCGGAAAGCCGACGGTCTACGTAGTTTCGGTGGGCGGGCTCTTCGCCCGGAGGGCGCATGGTTGTTGCCAGGGACTTCCAGTCCCTGGTAGCGAGTTGCCCCCTCTTTCTTTCCGCCCGGAGGGCGGACGATCCTTATCGAAAGACCTCGTCCCGATCGAACTCGACTCCATGCAGCCGCAGCAATTCCAAGAACTCCGTCATGAAGTCTTGCCGCTTGTGGTGCTCTTTCTGTCCGGCGATGTACGCTTCCACGGCCGATACCGCAGACTTGCTCACCGTGAATCCGCCGTAGCCCTCCTGCCAAGCGAAATGTCGCAACTCCGGGAAGGTTTCATTGATCCATTTCGATGATCGCCCTTTGATCTGCTGCAGCATCTCGGAGTGCGACAGGTCCGCGCGGTATCGAATGAGTAGATGCACGTGATCCGGCATTCCATTGATCGCCAGCAATGTACAACGCAAGTCGCGGAGGATCCCACCCATAAATGGATAGAGACGCGCTTCGAGTTGCGGTGTGATCAAGCCGGCGCGCTCCTTGGTGCTAAAAACAGTGTGATAGAAGTTCTGTGTCCAGGCACTCGGCATTGTTGGCCTCCGTCCGCCCTCCGGGCGGAATAAGGGGAAAAAAAAGGGGACAGTGGGTGCTCAGCCTACCAGGGACTGGAAGTCCCTGGCAAAGCTCGCCCGCCCTCCGGGCGAATAGCGCCATCCTTGACCGGTGTCCGATTGACTGTCCCTCAGCCGCCCGGAGCGCGAACGAAAGCCTCGTCTGCCCTTTGGGCAAATAGCGGCCCATGTGTGGCGCTCAGGCACGGGGGCGCGCGCCGTTGGTGATCCGACGAAAACTGCTGCCAGGCTGCTTACATGCTTGATCTGGACCGCGCTCGTTGTTATCCTGGGATTGGGTTGTTCCATTTCGTTTGTCGGATCGAGGCCAAAGCAAGAGTACGGTCGTTCGGCACGGAGACCGCCAGCACCTCAGGACGGAGAACGCACGAGTGCTGCGGGTAGGATCGTCCCGACAAACTGGGCGAAAACCCACGTTGAAATCCATCTTCATCGCTGGTCGAGCCGCTGGTTAAAAATCCGCTCCGTCGGTAGACTCGCCCATCGGCTCGTCGTCGTGCGGCTAGGAGGTTGCCTAAGAATCGGTGGCGGTTTCGGACTCACGCTCGCTTGACATCCTCGGCATCCGCAAGCTGCCATTCTTGACCCGACGGAACTATTTCTACGAATTCCGCCATCTTCTCTGCTGGAGCATTCTGGCGGGCCTTGTCGAGGGGCAATTCGCCAGCGTCATCGTTTCCAAGACGTTTCACGGCAGTCCGCTGTTGATCGCCATCGCCTCGGCGACTCCTTTTGCGGCCTATGTTTTCAGCCTCGCTTGGGGGCTGCTGTGCGTGGGGCGGCCCAAGATCCGGCTGAGCGTCTGGTTTGGCGCCGGCATGGCGCTCTTTGCCGCGACGACCGCTCTGGTGCCGGCGACTCCCTCCGCTGCGGGTTGGTTCATCGCCCAGATTGCCGCGGCCCAGGTGCTGATGGCGGGCGTTATTACCGTGCGGTCGGCGATCTGGCGGTCAAATTATCCCGTCGAGGTGCGCGGGCAGATCACCGCCCGACTTCAGGCCCTGCGATCCATCCTCGGGGTCATCACCGTGCAGATCGCGGCTGCCATCTGCGATCAGCGGCCCGACGCCTACCGTTATATCTTTCCCATTGCCGCCGTTTCGGGCGTCATTGGCGTCCTCATGCTCCGCCGAGTCAGCATCCGCGGCGAGCGGGGCGAGCTGCACCGGGTGCGGGCAAATTTGGGAAGCGGCCTGGAAGGGGCAAAGCTCGGCCGGTATCGGCTAAGAGAGCTGGTTTCGCCGGTCAATGCTTTTCGACAGTTGATCCGTGTGCTCCGCGACGATCGGCGTTTCCGGAAGTATTGCATGGCTCAGACTCTGCAGGGTGCGGCCAACCTGATGACCATACCGGTCGCGGTGGCCGTCGTTACTCGCGATCTCCAACCGGGCGGCGAGCGGGCTTTCTGGATCAGCACGGGCTTGATCGTGGCCCTGCCGATTCTTGGGTTGTTGGGCAGTATCAGTCGCTGGGGGCGACTCTTCGACGGCGTAGGCGTGTTGCGCTTCCGAGTGGCCAACGTCCTCGGCTGGACGGCGGCCATCTTGTTCGGGATGTTCGGGACCCTGGTGACCGTCAACGCACTACAGATCGGACCCGCCTACGTTCCGCTTGCTGTATTATTGTTCGCTCTACGGGGTCTCCTTCATGGAGTCAGTCAGGGCGGCGGGGCGCTCGCCTGGAATCTCGGTCACCTTCACTTCGCCAAGCCTGAGGAGGCCGAAGTCTACATGGGGATTCACGTCTTTCTCGCAGGAGTTCGAGGACTCATCGCCCCTCTCGCGGGGATGTGGCTTTGGACGACCATCGGCTGGCCTGTGTGGTTGATCGCTCTGGGATTCGTGCTATCCGGACTGGCCGTATATGCCGACATGGCCCGTGAGGAACAGGGGACTCCGCGCGGCGACTGGCCCGCCATGAATAATGTCTAATCAGCGAGCCACCACATGTTGCGAAACGGCGTGATGCCCCGTTCCTTCAACAGTCCGTCCTTCCTGGCGAAGAAAATGGGGCGATCAGCATATTCCTTGGCCATACGCAACCAGTTCCCCGGTTGGGCGATGACCACTTTGATGTCGGGTCGCGTTCCGATTAGGTACTGTTCGTATAGCAGTGGCAGCGACTCCGTCCATACGGCGATGATGACGGAGTTTTTAGGAAATGTCAGCAGATCTGCCTCTTTCAAGTAAGGTTCGGCGTCGATCGAAGCGCCGTACCTGGGCCGGTGCGGCACGTGCAAAATAGTGAGGACGGAGATGGCGATCATCAAAGCGCAGGCCGCTACGTTTCGACGGGGGTTGCCGCCCTGCGGAAAGAGCAATGACAATGTGACACCGCCGAAGACGACCGAAGAGAAGAGCAACGGCATGAGGTCGGCTGCTTGTCCGACATCGCGGAACATGCAAACGAAAAATGCGGTCTGCAGGCACAGGCCACACAGCAGAATGCCGGCGATCACGTTCCGCCGCAATGTCACGACCGCGCCGAGAACGCCAAGTAAACCGATGACCGTGTACGGCAATGCGTCGTAGGCCACAAGCTGCACGCGCAACCAACGCAGCTTGGCTCGAATTCCTCTCCAATCGTTGCCCACGCGATAATGAAACTGCTTGGCGCTCGCGTGCCAGATGACTCTTTCCAGCTTGGCCGCACTTCCGGCGGTGCTTTGGCGATACTCGTGATTCTCGGCATTGTGTTGCTCGAGGTAGTTGTAGGGCGTCTGCGGCGTATCGCGAACCCATAGGTAAGCGAAAGAATAGAAACTTGGAAGCGCTCCCAAACCCAGGATGACGAGAGATGATTTCAGCCAGCGATAGGCGGAGTGTTCGCGTCGTCGGGCGGCGAGCCACCATGCGATTACAAAGAATGGCAACAAGAGCAGGAGGGGCGGACGATTCGCAATGGCGACGCCAAACAGGAAAGCGGCTGCGTAGACGAATATTTGCCGATGAGTTCGCGCGTAGCGAATGACCAGGTACACCGCCCCTACAAGAAAAGCCAGCGACGGCATGTATACCTCGGGCGTGGTGAGATTAAGCCAAAATCGTGGGTGGGCGGTGAGAAGCAGCGCAACGGCCCCGGCCGCCCACGGGTTTACTCCGAGTTCAACCTGGATCAGCACGCAAAGAATCAGCACCAAGATTCCCAGCGACATGCACAACAGTGAAACGGCGTAGGCCGGTTCAACACCCGGCAGAAGGGTCGCCAAGCGGCCAAGAGTGACATACGCCGTGTAGCCGGGCGGGTGAGTGATACCCAGACACGCGGAAGCGAGCTGCAAGTCCCCCGCATCGCCGTAGCAGACACCGGGCGGAAGCCGCGGAATGCCTATGATGGTTACAATTGCGACGAGCAGAATCAGGACTGCAATGATTTGAAGTCGCAGAGCTTTCGCAGCGGGCGTCGACGCGGCGGCGTTTCCGGAAGGAGTGGGCCGGGTTGTATCGCCGAAGTGCTCGTCTCGATGAGGGCCCACGGGCACGTTAGACACCGGGCGAGCAACCTACTTTAGCTTGTATTTCCCGTTCGTAATCTGGATATCCAGACCGGCATCCTCGAAGTGGTTGAGATAGCGGAAGATCGTTCGCCGCGACGCCTTGGTGGCCTTGATCATTTCCCCGATCGACGCACCCCGGCGGAGCATGGTGGAGAGCTGCTGATGCCGCCCGCTGACCGACTCATTGCTTTTCATGTCCTTGAGAATCGCCTGCGCCGTCTTTTTTTGACGAGCGTTTGATCCGAAACCGCCTTTAGTCGTTGCGAATTCAAGCGCCCGAAGGATGGTTTGAGTTTGCAGGTAGCTTGTGCTTTGCACCGTATAGTCTCCGAAAGTCTATCCCCAGCCCCGTTCTCGAAAGCGGCAAAGCCTTCAAGGACTACCATCATATTAACGCATAGGATCGGGTCCGTGCAACAGCATGACACTCCCTGTCACCTAGATCTTCAAAACCCCATGACGCACGGATCGACGAGAACGCGATCATGTGTAACATATTGATGTGTATGTACTTACGCTTCACAGATTACGGATTGAGGAACAGTGCGATGCTGGCTGTAAAGCCATGAATGAAGTTCTTGCCCCCGATAGGACCAAACTCGCCGCCGCAAAAAAATCCGGCGACTGGAACGTCACCCAATACCTGCCGGAGCACTCCTACATCGTGCCCTGGCGTCGGCCACATGTGCGTACCCCGGCCGTTGCAGCCGAACAACATCGCACCTTGGATTTCACTTCCGGCCAGCGGCCTCAGCATCGCCCGAAGGTCCTCGTCGGCGCTCTGAGCATCTCGAACGTGGAACTGGATCGTGGCCCCCACGCGGGCCAGCCCGGCGATGCCGATTGAGCCGCTTTTCCGATCCGCGCCCACGATATTGTGAATGAGGAAATCCCCGCGCCCGAACTGGCCCTTGTATTCGTCGATCACCCGCCCCACAAACAACGATTGCCGAGCGAGCTGCTCATCCTCCTCGGAGAGGCCCGTCAATGTCTTTTGAAGCTGCTCCAGCGCCGGGCGGCCGCCGAGTTCCTGCACGACGTTCCGCTCGCCCTTGGTAATGACAAAGGGTTTGCCGATCGGGCGGCAACCCTGGGATACGACCGTCCGGACCGCGACGTTACCGGTTAACGCCACACCGGCGAATCCCTCGTCGAACATCTCACCATTGACGATCAACCGGTTTCCACGAGGTTGCCGCGCGCCGCTCGCTATCCCGCCGACTAGGGGGGCATTGGGAAAGAACTCGTTGATCTGTTCGATGGCGGAATGAATGTCCACGCTGAATGGATCGCCGAGGGCGATAAAGGTTGGATTGCTCTCCGAGGCCACGCCGACGATGCGCTCCCAATCCAGCGCCGTTGCCAAGGTTTCCAATTGCTCCTGCCGCAGATGGAACGGTCGCACGGAAACGTCGGGCAAGGCCGCCACAAGCAGCGACATGGAGGCAACCCGTTCCAGCTCGCGGTCTACTCCGATGGTCCCCTCGGCCGTACACCCCAGAAGGACCGCGTGGGGAAGCTTGGCGGCCACTTGATCGACCACTTCGGGCAGCGACTCCTCGAAGTGCGGAGTGGCGAAAAGCAAGGCCAGGTCCACTGCTCCCGTAGTCAGCCGCGCATCGAGTGGGGCGAGCAATTCCTCCACGGCCCTGCCGGGCTCGGAAGCACTGGTTATCGATGATGCAAAACGCAAGCAGTTTCCCTCACCTGTCCGCACGATAAGAGCCTCTGGCGTGAGAATCAAATCGGCGATAGTGTATTGTGTTAGCATTCGATCCAACGCGGGTTCAGCCATGAGGAGCAACGGTCCTTTCCAACATGCCACGTGAACTCGCCGCTTCCACGCAACGTTGGCATGTTCTGGTAAGTCCGCGCCGCATGGAACTCGACGGGCACGGGCGTGACGTGCTGGCCGACATCCGCCGGATCGGGTTGGAGCACGTCGAAGGCGCGCGTTCGACCCGCGTCTATCTGTTGGAGGGACGCCTTGGCGAGTCTGACGTTCGGCTGCTTGCGGAGGAGCTCCTGTGCGACCCCGTGGCCGAGTCGTTCGAGGTCCGCGAAGGGTTCGCCCGACGCAGCGACGCCGGAACGACCGTTGAGGTTCATCCGCTGCCAGGCGTCATGAACCCCGCAGCAATGAGCACCAAGGATGCCGCCGAGAAGCTGCTGGCAGCCAAGGGTAGATCGCAGGCCCGCATCGGCGCCGTGCAGACCGCAAGGCGGTATGCAGTCGTGGGGGCTCGCAGCGCCGCCGATCTCGAACAGATCGCCGCGAGGGTGCTCGCCAACAATTGCATCGAAACGTCGTTTATACATGGGTTCGGTCGGGCCGATTCGATTCCCGAGGCCTTCCCTGAGCCGAAGAAGCGCCCATTTGAACTACGGCACATACTCATCTGTCGCTTGAGCGACGATGAGTTGACCCGACTTTCCCGCGTAGGACATCTATTCCTCTCCCTCTCTGAAATGCGCGCCATCCGCGAGCATTTTGGAAAACTGAATCGGGAGCCTACGGACCTGGAATTGGAGACGCTGGCCCAGACCTGGTCGGAACATTGCGTACACAAGACGTTGAAAAGCTCCATTGTTTACCGAGGTGAGGACTTCGGTCGCCCGGGACGAGTGGAAGTTCGTTTCGAGAACCTGCTCAAGGACACGATCGTCGCCGCGACCTCGAAGCTCAACCGCGACTGGTGTCTATCCGTGTTCGTTGACAACGCGGGCGTCGTGGCCTTCGACGAAGACTATGGCATCGCCTTCAAGGTTGAAACGCATAACCATCCGTCGGCCATAGAGCCGTATGGCGGCGCCGCCACAGGGGTGGGTGGTTGCATTCGAGACGTCATGGGCTGCGGACTCGGGGCCAAGCCCATTGCCTCGACCGATGTTTTTTGCCTTGCTCCGCCTGATTTCGACGCCGGTCGAATTCCCGCAGGCGTGCTCCATCCGCGACGCGTGCTCAAGGGCGTGGTGAGCGGCGTTCGTGATTATGGCAACCGCATGGGCATCCCTACCGTCAATGGAGCCATCTATTTCGATGAAAGGTATTTGGCCAATCCACTGGTATTCTGCGGCTGCGTGGGCCTGATCCCACGAAGCCGCATTCAGAAAGAAGCAAAATCCGGCGATTTCATCGTCGTGGCCGGCGGAAGAACAGGTCGCGACGGCATCCACGGAGCCACATTCTCCTCCGCGGAATTGACCGAGCAGCACGGAGATGAATTCGCCCACGCCGTTCAGATCGGCAATGCCATTGAGGAGAAAAAACTGCTCGATGCCCTGCTCATCGCCCGTGATGACCCCGGCGGGTGCCTCTATTCGGCGGTGACGGACTGCGGAGCGGGAGGGCTGAGCAGCGCCGTCGGAGAAATGGGCGCGGAGTTGGGCGCTGTCGTCGATCTGGAAAAGGTCCCCCTCAAGTATGCCGGACTTCGCTACGATGAAATCTGGATCTCCGAAGCCCAGGAACGGATGGTGTTCGCCGTACCGCCGGATCGCCTGAATCAGTTCCTTTCCGTTTTCGCCGCCGAAGAAGTCGAGGCCACCGTCATCGGCACATTTACCAATGACCGAATCCTGCGCGTTCGATACAACGGGCAATCCGTCGGCGAACTGGATATGGCATTTCTCCATGACGGACTTCCGCGGTCGGTGCGCACCGCGTCGTGGCAACCCAATCCGCGAGCTTCAGCCCGCGCGACCCCTGCAACGGTCGGTCCCAGCTTGAAAAATGATGAGCTTTTGCGGGTACTAGGATCATTGAACGTTGCATCCAAGGAATGGGTCATTCGTCAATACGATCACGAAGTGCAGGGACGAAGCGTCATCAAGCCGCTTGTTGGACCCGGCGCCGGTCCGTCGGATGCGGCCGTGCTGCGACCGCGATACGACGGCAACCGCGGCATTGCTGTCGGCTGTGGATTGTGTCCGGAATTGACGGACGTTGATCCCTATTGGATGGCCGTTCGCGCCGTGGACGAGGCGCTTCGCAACGTGATTTGCGTCGGCGGCGACCCCGATCGCACGGCCATTCTCGACAATTTCTGCTGGCCCAAGTGCGATACGGAGGAATCGCTGGGTGCTCTGGTGCGCGCCTGTCGCGGTGCCCACGATGTTGCAGTTGCATTTGGTCTCCCATTCATTTCCGGAAAGGACTCGCTCAACAATGAATTCGCCTTGAGTCCGGAGGAATCTCGTAGAACGGGCCAGCCGCAACGCCTGACCATCCCGGGAACATTGCTGATCAGCGCCCTGGCGCAGATCGACGACGTTCGCCAGTGCGTGTCGATGGACCTCAAGGAGCCGGAAAACACCCTGGTTCTCGCCGGCGCCCCGGTGGAGCGGTTCGGGTTGGAAGACGCCAAGCTGCTGCACCATCGAGTTGCGGGTTTGATCCACGAGGGGAAGGTGTGTTCCGCACATGATGTAACCGACGGCGGACTTGCCGTGGCCGTGGCGGAAATGTGCATTGCATCCAAGCTGGGAGCAGTCATCAATTTACCGAAGCAGAGCTCTTTGAGTTCCATTTTCGAGCCTGTTTCGACCACGTATGTCTTGGAAATGAAGCAGGCCGACGCGGTCGCCTCAGGTCTTCCGATCATCGGCCGTGTGACGGAAAAACTGCGGTTGTCCATTGAACAAGACGGATCGACCGGGGTGGACCTTGGTTTGGAGGAGCTGGATCGGGCTTGGCGGTCGCCATTGGCGCAGGGCGGAGGTCATTGAAGATGGCGTTCGTGCGCGTTTTGGTGGTTCGAGCGGCGGGAATTAACTGCGACGAAGAAGTCATGCACTGTTGGCGTCTGGCCGGTGCGTCGCCCGCCACCGTACACATCAATGCCCTCGCTCAAGAGCCCTCGATGTTGAACGAATACAGCATCGTCACCATCCCCGGTGGATTCAGCTACGGCGACGATATCGCCGCCGGAGTGATTCTCGCTCGGCGACTGCTCGACGATTTGGCCGACAACCTTCAATCCTTCGTCGGGCGCGGCGGCGGCGTCCTGGGGATTTGCAATGGATTGCAGGTGCTGGTGAAGATGGGTGTACTGCCCGGCGAGAAGTTTCGTCGAGACCAGGTGACTGTGACTTTCAACGATTCCGCTAAATTCGAGGCCCGTTGGGTGCGATTGGAAGTATGTACGTCCCGTTGTCCCTTTCTGCAGAAGGGGACCATCTTGGAACTGCCCGTGGAACATGCCGAGGGAAAGGTCGTGACTGCCGATCACACTGTGACCGCAAAGCTATTTTCGAGCGACCGGATCGCCTTGCGCTATCTCGACGAGGAGGGCCGTTATGATGTTTATCCCGCTAACCCGAATGGAAGCATCGCGGGCATCGCCGGGTTATGCGACGCCACCGGCCGAGTTTTCGGCCTGATGCCCCATCCCGACCGCCACTTCGACCATACCCAGCACCCGCAATGGACGCGGCGGAAGCCTACCGCCCCACCCGACGGCCACACAGTTTTTCAAAACGCCGTTCGCGCATGGTCAACCTGAGCCGCTGGCTTTAGCCCGCGCGGATTATGGAAATAGTATGAGCGCAGGCTCACACCGAGCTTGCTTGACGGGGTGTTGGTCGCGTTATTGATCGCCTATGGCTGTTGGGTCCGTCGTATCGTCGGTATTCGTTTCATCCGTGGTCCCGTTTTCCACGGGTGAAAGCGGCGTCTCTATTGGAACCAGCGGCGGCAACCCCTCGCGAACCAGAAATGCGTTGGCAATCGTCAGCAGAGTACGGTTTAGTTGCTCAAAGAGGATTCCAACCGCCTCGCTGAGAAACGTCGCCTTCGGGTCGGGACCACCAAGCGGCTCGGTGATTTCGATGATCCTCTGGGCTAAGTTCCTCGATGCAACAGTGCGGACGAGCGCGCTAGTCACCAGGTTCCCCGGCGCGCGGGCGGCCAGCGCCTCTCCGCTGAGATTTCGCCGCGGGTTCTGTTCCGTATTGATTCTCACGGGAAATGGGCTGTCCGCGACTTGTGCCGACGCCGTGGAAAGCATGGCCAGGCCCGAAAAAACCGCAACCCCAATCCGAGTCGATCCGGTTCTTACCATTCCAAAGCCTCTCAACTCTCGGCCGGCCTCCGAAGCAGGTCATCGACCTGCCATGGTCAGCCGATGCAGCGCCTCGACGGCGACCAGGGAACGACCCTGCCCCGCCCACTTATTATTCGGCAATAGGCGGTGTCCGCCAAGCGAAAATCCGTATTAAGGCTCAGGAGCGTCTGACGGGCCTTTCAGCCGATGCACCCTAGGCTTGACCGCTATTGGCAGCGGGCAAACCACGAAATTCCTCGATTGAACAGGCTTTTGCCCCCTTGACAGCCGTTAGGGGGGGGCTTACACCACCGATTGGTTCTTGGAGGTTCGTTACGCCGACCGGCGGGTTCTTTTGGTCGAGACTCGGATTTGCACTTGGTCATGTCTGAAAAGAGAAGGAGTTGACGATGAAGTTTTCACGATGGACACTGTCGTTGTTGCTTACGTTGGGGACTGCAGGAACGATCAGCAATGCACAACAGGAGGTCGTCGGTCCGCCTAACCCCGGAGCTACTTGTCCGCCGGGGGCTAGCCCGACCAACCCGAAAGGCGAGCCGTCGAATTGTAGTAAATGTACCTCTGGTCAAGCGGCGTGTTTAGGGTGCTGCGGTGCGTTCACGGCGGGGGGTCCCAAGCACACCACCTGCACAGAGACCTGCAAGACCGACCATGCCCAAGGAACTTGCGGCTGGGGTTGTGTATAATCCCACACGCCGCATTGGTTAGGTGGCAGTTCGAATGGGCATCCATGTCGTACTTCTACTGGCGGTCCTAAGTGCCCCATCGGAGGCGCGCTCAGCGCCGGGTCGCGTCGAGCTTCAGGCCGAGGCGTGGTTCAATTCGCTGTCGATTCGCGTTCCAGAGGATCGGACCTACGTCCTTTTTTTCTTCTCGACCGTGCAGGAGCGCGAAGCCAAACCTTGGATCGAAAAACTGAACAAGATCAATCGCCGTGAGGACACGGTGGTCATTGGCCTAAGCGCGGAGTCGAAGGAGCGCGTTTCAAAGTATGTTGAACAGCAGAAGGTCCAATTCGCGGTAGGCGCCAAGTCGAAAGCCTACAAGAAGTTTAGTATCAAGCAGTTTCCGCAGGTTCTTGTACTTTCCCCCAAGAGACGCAGTGGAGATATCGCCCCGGAGACGATTGACCTTGAGCGATTGGATCGACGGTTCGCGCCGCCAGCCGAGGTGGGGCCGCTGACTTCTGGGGCTTTTGACGAAGACTCGCCGCTTGACCTTCTTCGTCGACATGCTCGTGAGGATTCGGAAGATAAGCTACGCGCTCTTGGGCTGCTTCGAAAGAGGATTCCTCCCGAAGAATTCATGGAATTCTGTGACCAATTGCTTGAAGAAGAAGAGAATTTTTTTCGGCGAGGGGACGTTCTGTTTCAAAGGCAGTTGGCCGATCCGAGTATCCCCGAAAGTGAAAAAGAACCGCTGTTGCCGCCTTCTTCCGAGGCGCGGCGCTTGAGCCGGGAGAACCCCGATGATGCGCAATGGGTTCCCGTCCGCGACTACGTCGAAGGTGCCGATGAGCGTACCGCCGAACAGCTATTTCAGGATTACCTTGACCATCCGGGCGACAACCCTGCGGACGTCATGATCCGACGGAACATTCCGGATTACCTGGCTCGTACCCCGGACAAGCAGCGGGCACGCGAACTGCTCATGCAAATGCTCCCTATGGAGCCGGACGCCGCCACTCGAATGGGGATTGCCTTTTCCTTCGCTAACGAGGTTTGTCAGCCGGGTGATTTCGAGGTCGCGGATTTCCTCGAACAGCAACTACAAACAGAAAAGAACGTTCGCACTGCTCGTCCCGCGATGGAATATGTGATCCGCTACCTGCGCACGGGAGAAGAGTAGGTTCGCGCAAACCGTTTGTGGAATCGACTCTCCAGTCGATCACTATTCGCTCGGCGAATCTCCCGGCAACGCCTCTCCACCGCCGGGCGCAGCTTCCGAACCGGCTTCATCCTCGTCGTCCTCCGGGGCGATCTTGGCCGCGGCCACTACTTTATCGACCTCGTCGAGGCGGATCAGCCGCACGCCCTGAGTGGCACGGCCGATCTCGCGGACAGCGGTCAGGTCCGTCCGCAGCATCATGCCCTTGGCCGTAATGAGCATCAGTTCGTCGTCGTCAGTCACCGCCCGGATGGCCACTACCCGTCCGTTGCGCTCCGTGGTCTTGATGTTGATGACCCCTTTGCCGCCGCGGCGGGTTTTTCGATACTCGGCGATGTCCGTCCGCTTGCCGTACCCGTTCTCACACACCGTGAGCAGCGACATACCCGGATTGATGGCCACCATGGACACCACCGAGTCGTCCGGTTCGAGGTTCATCCCCCGCACGCCGTGAGCGCTGCGACCCATCGCCCGCACGTCGTTCTCATGGAAGCGGATGGCCATCCCCTCCCGCGTACCCAGCACGATCTCGTTTTCGCCCGATGTTCGTTCGACGTTGATGAGGCTGTCATCGGCGTCAAGCGAAATGGCGATGATGCCGCTTGGACGCGGGCGGCTGTAGGCTGCGATCGGCGTCTTTTTCACCGTGCCCTTGGCCGTGGCAAAAAAGACATACGACTCCTCAAACTCCTTCACCGCCAGCACCGCCCGGTGCGTCTCGTTGGGCTGCATTTGAAGTAAGTTGGCGATCGACCGGCCGCGCGAGGTCCGGCTCATCACCGGCAGGTCATAGACTCTTGCCCAATACACTCGCCCTCGATCAGTAAAGAAGAGCAGATAATCGTGTGTCGAGACCACGAAAAGGTGTTCGAGGAAGTCGCCTTCCTTGGCCGCACTGCCGCGGACGCCCTTCCCGCCGCGTCCCTGCTTGCGGTACTCCTCCACGTCCGTCCGCTTGATGTACCCCTCGCGGGAGATGGTGACCACCACCGGCTCGTCGGGGATCAGCTCCTCCATGCGGAACTCGCCGACTGCCTCCACGATCTCCGTGCGCCGCTTGCTCGTGAATGTCTGTTTAATCTCGTGGATGTCCTCGCGGATGATATCGAGCACCAGTCGCTCCTCGCGCAAGATGGCCTCGTACCCTTCTATTTCCTCGACCAGCTTCGCGTAATCCGTCCCCAGCTTCTCGATCTCCAACCCCGTCAGGCGTTGCAACTGCATGGCCAGGATGGCGTTCGCCTGCACTGCGGTTAAGTGGTGATCGCTCTTGGAGAAGCGCTCGACGAACACTTTCGGAAGCAGTTTCCGCAGCGTCGGCTGCTCGGTCAGCCGCAGCGGCCTCGCCATCAGGTTCGCCCGCGCCGTGTTCGGATCGGGGGATTTCTTGATTAGCTCAATGATCGCGTCGATGTCCCCGACGGCTAGGATCAACCCTTCCAGAATATGCGCCCGCTGCTTGGCTCGCCGCAGCAAGAACGACGTTCGCCGCCGGATCACGTCCTTGCGGTGATCGACATACAGACCCAGCATCTGCTTGATCGTCAGCGTCCGCGGCTGCCGATCCACCAGGGCGATGTTCATGATGTGGTAGTTGGATTGAAGCGGCGTGTATTCATACAGCCCGTTGATGACCACGTCTTCGTTGGCGTCGCGCTTCAGGTCGATCTCGATCCACACATCGTGCTTGCGGTCGGAGGCGTCGTTGACCGCGGACACGTCCTTGATGGTCCCGGCCTTGACCGCCTCGGCGATCTTCTCCGTCACCGTGCTGCGCAGCACGGCATAGGGAAGTTCGGTGATGATGATCGTTTTCTTGCCGCTCTTGCTCTCCTCGACGTGGCATTTGCCGCGGAGGGTGATGCTGCCGCGTCCCGTGGTGTATGCATCGACGATCCCTCGCCTCCCGCAGATTTGTCCGCCGGTCGGAAAATCCGGGCCGGGCAGGGCCTTCATCAACTCCGCGACGCTGATGTTCGCGTTGCCCATGTAGGCCAGCAGGGCGTCGCAGACTTCGCCGACGTTGTGCGGCGGGAGGTTGGTGGCCATGCCCACCGCGATGCCCGTCGTGCCGTTGACCAGCATGTTGGGGAACTTGCCGGGCAGGACGGTCGGCTCTTCGCGGGAGTTGTCGTAGTTGGGAATGAAATCGACCGTCTCGAACTCGAGGTCCTCGAGCATCATGGCCGCGGCGCTGGTCATCCTCGCTTCGGTGTACCTCATGGCCGCCGGCGGATCGCCGTCGATGGATCCGAAGTTGCCCTGCCCGTCGATGAGCGGCTGGCGCATGTTCCACGGCTGGGCCATGCGCACCAGCGTGGGATAGATCACGGACTCGCCGTGGGGATGGTAGTTACCGCTGGTGTCGCCGCTGATCTTGGCGCACTTTTTGGTCTGCGCCCGCGGGCCGAGGTTCAGGTCGTTCATGGCCACCAGGATGCGCCTCTGCGACGGCTTAAGCCCGTCGCGGATATCCGGCAACGCCCGTGCCATGATCACGCTCATCGAGTAGGTCAGGTACGAGTCCTGCATCTCCTCGATCAGCCGATGATCGACGATGTTCTCCGGCCCCGTCGGGACCGCGCCGTCGTCCTTCACGTCTGTCGGTGTGTCAGCCATCCGTCATCCTCGACTGCTTCCCCCCTTCATAAGGGGGGACCAAGGGGGGTCGTTCCTCTGACGCCGGTTCCAACCGGTACGAGCGGGATTGTAATCTACCAGAGGGCTTGGCGCAAGCCCGGTGACGTGCCGGCAAGGCTGCCAGGATCGTCTGCTTGTAACCGGCTGTCCGACCGTCTAGACTTTGATCGTGAGCAGCGATGAGCTTCGTGAGTTCATGGAGCGAGAACCCTTCCAGCCATTTCGGGTCCGCCTCAGCAGCGGAGATACCTACGAAATCCACAATCCTGGCTTGGCAGTTGTCATGCGCAGCCGACTCCTCGTTGCTGATCCCGAAACCGATCGTTACACGCTGATTCCCTACCTTCACATTGCTGCCGTCGAGACCATCGGCAACGGCGCCTCCCGCCGCAAACGTCGACACTAGCCTGGATCGTCGGGTTTTTCGGCACACAACCATAGCTGCCATTGCCTGTCAGCCGCAGCGGGCTAAACTACCGTCCCGTTCGAGACCCCATTTGATTAGGAGAAAAAACATGGTTCCCATGGCGCAGTTATGGTTGCCGATCCTGCTTTCGGCGGTGTTCGTGTTCATCGCCAGCAGCATCATTCACATGGCCACCCCCATGCACAAAGCCGACTTCCGCAAGATGCCGGGCGAGGACGCCATCCTCACGCAGATGCGCGCCCAGGGGCTCCAGCCGGGAAGCTATATGTTTCCCGGTGCGGAATCCATGAAAGACTGCGGCTCACCGGAGATGATCGAGAAGTTCAAGCGCGGACCCGTGGGCATGATGACCGTCATGCCCAGCGGCGCGCCCGGCATGGGCAAGAACCTCGTTCAGTGGTTTCTGTTTTCCGTGTTGGTTTCCGCGTTCGTGGCCCATCTTGCGGGCCAGGCGTTTGCCCCCGGCGCCGCTTCCAAGATGGTTTTCCACATGAGCGCACTCGCCGCTGTGCTGGGGTATGCGACCCGGCCGCTGCCGGACTCGATCTGGAAAGGCCAGCCATGGTCGATCACCGTCAAGTTCGTCATCGACGGTGTCGTCTATGCGGCCGTTACCGGCCTGACCTTCGCTTGGCTTTGGCCCGCCGGAGTTTGATTGAACAGTGTGCCACCGCTCTTGAGCGGTGGGGCGTGTGCGGCACGCACTTCTAGCTGCGTTTTTGATCGGTCCAAACCGCAACCAACACCGATCACCCGTGACGTTATCAGGGTAGATGAAAGACGCCCGCCCATTCCGCGCCCTTCGTGGCTACGTGGCTCAGTGGCGGAGCCTGCCCTGGAAGGGTGGCTGTTTTGGAAAAACGCCTAATACCAAACGAACCCAGTTGAAAAAGGCGTACCCGCTTGCTGCTTAAGGACTTACGAAAAAATGCCTCCGGAAAAACGAAGCCAGTTGAAAGCCAAACAAACCCAGTCGCGGAAAAAGCGCCATTACCAAACTAACCCGATTGGAAATCCCGCAAAGGTTTGCCGCGAAAGAGATTACGGAAAAATGCCCGCCGAAAAACGAACCCGATTCAAACTCGATTGGCGTGCCTTCGGCGTTTCGGCTTTTTTTCGTTTACCACCTGTACGAGTTCATCCCGCCGGTCTCATCGTTCACGTCAAACCACGAATCCAGCAGTTCAAACCAGTTTTCGACTTGTCCATTGTTTGGTGTGGCCCCGTCGCGGCACCATTCATAGTTGCCGAATGCGGCCCGCAGCGTCCGCTGATCGAACGGATGATACCAGCGGAAAAACGACCAGGCCGGCGAGCCGCCGACTTGCGCTTCGCCGCCCGGAAACACGATGTACAGCCCGTGCCTGCCCGGCTCGAACCCCGGATAATCATCCATTCCCACCGACGCCAGGACCATTGCGTCCACGTTTCTTGCGACTTCGGCGGCGGCCTCGCGGATCGATTGCGACAATCGCGCATCCTCCCGGATTCGCTTCGCCAGATCGTAAGCATCAAAATGCGCGCTGCTCACCCACCGAGTCGGGTCCTTCTCATACAGGTAGTTCAGCGTCTGCGGGCCATCGCCCCAGCCGCGAATGTCCTCGACCACTTGCCGTCCGTTCCCGTCAACGATGGCGACGGCCAGCCGATCCACGGACTCCTTGACGGCGCGGGCATGAGTCAGGTCGTAGGCGGCCCACGACTCACGTTCCACGCGTTGCGTGCGCGGGGCGCGTTCCTTGAGACCATCGGAAAGGGCGTCAATGGCGGCTTTGCCAAAGGCCGCGGCACTGGGAGCGACTTCGCGATCTTCCGACGGCTGGAGGATTCCACAGTACCGAAGGACGCGGGCGATCGGCGCTGGCGTGCTCAGCGAAGCGCTGGTCAGAAGCACTTGGGCGTGGAATCGCTCGGCGTCTGGACGAAACTGGTAGGCGTTTTCAATCCCTCCGTAACTGCACGTATCCACCCAAAGAACATCGACCGAATCGAGTTGCGTCAGACCCTCGCTGATTTCAGCCGTGAACAAGGGGTCCTCGAACTCTCCACTGTCCGCGCACTCGCTGCTGACATCCGGACACAACGACCGGCTCTCGCCGTGGCCGAAGAGCACCAGGGCGTAGCGCCTTGCCGGAAACTCGCGTTTTGCAAACCGTATGAATTTCTGAAGCGTCTTGGGATCCCCTGTATTGGCCTCGTATGTCGAGGTGGGGCTTCGATGTGGAAATTCCGGGCTGTCAACCAACCTCTCCCATAGACCGGGGACCAGACGGAAGAGGCGAGTGTCGTCGAAGTCTTCGCCGAGAGTTTTTTTGTCGTCGCTTGCACCATCCACGCGGTCCATCAGCAACACAACTTCGCCATCGAGACCGGCGCGAGAATCCTTCTTGAGCGCCGCCAGGTGCGGAATGAGATATGATTCCGCCGTGCTGTCGACCCCGCCGTAGATCATGACCGTCCAGGCATTCTGGAGTTCCGGTTCGGGCGGCGCGGCGCGGAGAGCCACGAGGTCCGATAGCAGTAGGACGCCCGCCATTGCGATAACCAACGATCTTCTCATCCAATCAACCTCCAAGGAGTTCGTTGCATCGTTGCCTCTCATCGTCGATTCCCAACACTCAATCGAACAAGCAATGACAGCCGATTCCGCGATCTATCGGACCAGCGTATCGGATGCCGAGGAGTCGATAACCGCGCTCTTGGGGTTGCGGTTGAATTGAGGTTATTATGTTCGCGCATGAGTCGCGGGGCGGGTTCGGTAGAGGCGGTCATTGCCGAGGGGCAGCAACAGATCGACGAGTTTTGCGCGCAGGCGAGAACGGAGAGTCGTTTTGCCTTCGACACGGAATTCGTCATGGAAGACCGTTATGAGCCTGAAGTTTGTTTAGTGCAGCTTGCGTCCGAAAACGCGGTCCTGTTGATCGATCCCTTCCTCGAACTGAACCTCCATCCGGTGTGGGAACTGGTTTGCGATCCGCAAGTGGAAACGGTCGTTCATGCCGGCCAGGAAGACCTGGCCATGGCCGTCCGCCGGACCGGACAGGTCGCCCGAGGAGTCTTCGACGTGCAGATCGCGGCGGGGCTGGTGGGGTATGATTACCCGCTAAGTCTCCAAAAACTTGTGCAAATGACTCTGCAGGTACGCTTGCACAAATCCAAGACGCTGACCGACTGGCGACGACGGCCGCTCAACGCCGCTCAACTTCGCTATGCGGCCGAGGACGTGAGCTACCTGCTCGCCGTTCATCGCAAACTCCATGACCGATTGGCCCGCGCCGGACGACTCGAATGGGCCGCGGAAGAGTTCCGAAGCTTTGAAGTCATGTCTGCCTACGCCCGCGTCGAGGAGGAAAAGCTGCGGCGGGTGAAGGGGGTCAGCATCCTCAGAGGTCGGCAACTCGTCGTCGCGCAACGATTGCTGGTGTGGCGCGATGAGGTGGCCCAGCAGCTCAATCGTCCCGCGAGAATCGTCTTGAAAGATCATCTGTTGGTGGAAATCGCTCGCCATGAGATGGCTTCGTTCGCCGATCTTCGTGAGTTGCGGGGCCTGAACATGACCGACAAGAACGTCCACGGACTAGTGGACGTCGTGAAAAAGGCGCTGGAGACGCCCGCGGCGGAGTGGCCGGCCGCCAAACCATACGAGGAGGAAGCTCCGAGAGAAGCCGTCCTCATCGCGCTCGCCACGGCGGTGGTTCGTGGGTACTGCCTCGATTACGAGCTGGCCTATAGCCTGGTAGCGACGAAAAAATCCTTGCAGGACCTGATCCGTCATCGCACCGTCGGCCGGCCCGCTGACGCCGCCGAAGTTGAACTGCTGTGCGGCTGGCGCGGGCATACCGTCGGACTGATGCTTGATGAAGTCCTGGCGGGGAAGCGCACCATTCACGTCGAGCCGAGCAAAGGGGAGTTGACCGTGCGCGTGGGAGCACGGTCTCCTACAAAGACGCAAGGGTGACGGCGTTATTGTCTCTTACTCGGCGCCATCCTTTCCGCCGCAGGTAAGTGCTTGCGGATTGTCGAAGATGGTGGCGCCGGAGACCTCGCCGCGCGTTGATTCAAAAACTTCCACGCCGAGCAGCTCGTATCGGCCGCCGTCGTCCCAGGCGCTGAAGTCGGGCCTGCTGGCGGTGGCGATCTCGAAAGCGATGAGTTCCGCGGTCTCCAGGTCATCGGGGAACCCCAGGCCCGCCGCGGTGTTCATGGGGAGATCGATCACCAGATAGACGCCGCCTTGGCCGTTGTCTCCGAGCAGCGTTTCAGCGGCAGTCTTGGGATTCGGCGCGTTTTCCGGGCCGTCCACACGCACCCATCGGCGCTCACCGTAGGTCTCAATGCCACCGCCGTTCCGTAGCCGCTTGGCATCTAAGGTGAAGATCAGACAGTCGCCGAAGGAAACCTCTCCCGTACGGAAGAACAACAGCCGCATGGTCAGCTCTTCGCCGGTTTCGTAGATTTCCGGAAGCTCCAATCGCCAGGCGATGGCGCCCGCGTCACCGATTTCGTCGTTCGGCGCGCCCAAGGCGGGCTCACGAATGGCGACGATGTTCACCTCCAAGGAGCCGGGGATGTGGTCGGCATAGGTGAAAAAGTCGTCAATGAAAACGTCAAAGAAAGGCCCTCCCGACCCTCCCGCCGGGCCGGGCGCACCCGCTGGACCTTGTGGGCCTGCGGGTCCGGCCGGACCTGGATCACCCTTGGGGCCGGTTAGTCCCCGTTCGCCCGTCGCGCCCGCGGGTCCTTCTGGTCCCGCAGGCCCTTCCGGACCGGGAATCGGCTGCCCGGCCGGAGGCTCTCCATCAACTTGGTCTTGAAGGTCATCAACTTGGGTCTGCAGGTTCCGTATCCAGCCGAGATTGAGCAGTGCCACGAGGATGTCGCGCTGATAATCCTCCATCCTCAGCGCGTCGTTGCCGCACCCCGCGGCTTGGAAAAGAAATCCACAGATGACAAGGAGCGGCACGGTTGTCGACGTGCGCAAAGAGGTTTTCGATTTCATGTTTTTGACTCTCCGCCACTTCGTGGCGTAAACGACACGACCGATCCAGATAATGACTCCGAAGGGACCCGACTACTCCATTAGAATTGCCCCTGAATAATCCTAGCCCTGCCTTCGCTACCGGGCAACCGGAAAAGGCAGGTAGGCGCTATCCATTCGTCGAACGACTTCTCGGACCCTTCTCCATTTTATGGCAAGCTGCTAAGTGCAGTTGGTAAACAGCCCCTTATTATGGGCGTAAACTGGGGAATTCAGTTAGTTTCCGGGGAACATTGAGTTGAGTTTGTGCGAAGAAAGAAAAAGCGCTTGACCTCCTATATTATTCCCCGGGGGATTTGGTACTATAGGCCGGTTGCCCGGAGCCAGTCTTATGCCGGGCGTAGGATGGAGGGGATCAAAGTTTTGGGCCGTCCTGGTTTCGTATTCAAGTGCCTTTTTGTTGTCACGACCGTTGCCCTGCCGGCGATGGGCGGATCTGCGCCGTTGATCGGCGTGGAAGAGAATACGGGAAACTTCTACGCCATTTCCACAACGGATGCATCGGTTGACCTTATCGGGAACAGCGGCGTCACCGGATTGGGAACCCTGGAGTTCAATCCCTTCGACGGGTTCTTTTACGGATTCACCACCGGCTCATCGCCGGTGCTCTACCGTTTCAGCGTTGCGCCGGCTTTGGATGGCGTAACCAGCGAAGCGGTCGGCCCACTTGGGGTTTTCGCGTTTGAAGGCGCGCTGGCGTTTGCTCCCGACGGTACCGCCTATGCACTGAATGCGGGCATCACCGTGCCGGCGCTTTTCACCATTGATCTCGACACCGGGGAGGCGTCGGTAATCAACAGCATGGCCCGTCGGCACGACATCGCCGGATTGGGCTGGCGTAGTGACGGTATGTTGATCGGGTTGGACAGCACGGACAATGCCTTGCTCGCCATCAACCCGCTGACCGCGGCCGTCACAACCATCAACGGGATCGCTCCGACCATCGGCGGCGTGGGCGGCATGGCCCTGCTCGACGGCGTCGGATACTTCGTCACCGGCGGGCCGCTCGGCGTCAATCCCGGATCCAATGAGTTGTACTCGTTTGACGTCCTCAACGGCACTCATCTTCTGATCGGGGATTTCGCCAACTCCATCGGCGGCACGGGCTTTTCAGGCCTGAGTATCGTTCCAGAGCCGGCCACCCTGGGTCTTTTCGCTCTTGGCGCGGCTGCGCTGCTCCTCCGCAGGCGGCGAAGAGTCCATTCCGTTCGCAACTAGCGCTTGTAAAAACGAAAGCGCCGCTCAGGGTGGGCGGCGCTTTATAGCTTTCCTCGTCGTCACTCAGCTAACTACGGTCTCGGCGGCTTCGGCGGCTGGGGCGCAGGGGGCGGCGTTGGTGCTTTCGCGGTTGCCGGCGCCTTGTCCGAGGACGGATCCTTGTAGGTAACCACGGACTCGGTCCGCGTGGTGAGAGAACCGTCGTAAGTGGTCATGGATGATTCCGAGCTGTAAAAGTCGATCTTCTGGAGGATCGGTCCCAGCTTGAGCACGATAGCGAGCGCTGACTGCACGATCTTCTTGACCTGTTGGGTATCCGGTTCGTCGGGAATACTCGCGGTGACCATACCACCGAACATGCCGATCATGCCGGCTACTCCGGCGAGTTCCTGACCGAAGTTGGACGTGTCCTTAAAGGAGAAGCTCGCGACGGGGCCCGTGGGAATCAGGCCCTCTTCCTTAAACCGTTTATTCTCTCGAATCGAAGGCGCTTTTCCGGATGCCACGGCAAGGCACTTGTTCACAGCCGCGGCCGAAGTGCCGATGGTCAGCCAATCGCCGTGGATGCCGACGACGGGCCTTACGAACATAGCAATCATGGGATGGGTGATCTCTCGGAAACCCTCGGCGTCCACCTTGGCCGGCGTCACCATGAGCATCTGACCCTTCTTCTGCATGGTGCTACTCAGGAAGTCGATAGCGCCGTTGACTTTCTTGGAAGCGAGTTCAGGGTTCTTGACGCGGATCATCGTGACGGAGTCCGCGCCACCCATGGGTGTGACCACGGCGGCGGGCATGTCGACGCTGATCATTTCTCCGCTTAGCCAGTCAAAGATATCGCGCTGCGGATCGAAACCGATCTCGGCGAGTTTCGCGTCGAGGTGAGCAATGCCCTCCTTGCCTTGGGGAATTTCAGCGACCACAAAGTCCCTCACCATCTTGTATAGGATTCCGAGATCGATAGAAGCGTCGAGGCTGAATCCGGTTGCGTCGACGGGGATGAACTGGTCGAAGCGATCAAATGGTTTCCGCGAAACGAGGGCGCTGGACAGCGGGCTCGTCTGCTTTCCGCTTTGCAGCCGCGATGCTACATGGGTCAACTCGCGTCGACCCTGGGTTTCGACGGTGGTAATGACGTAGTCGAATACGTTGGCAAGAGAGAGGGCTTTCTGGAGGAGAGCCAAACCCAACAATTCCTCGTCGTCCTCGCCGGCCGGAGGGGTTTTCGCTTGGGCATCGGCTGGTGCCTTGGGGGCGCCTTCCTTGGCGTTACCCTCGATCTTGGGCTTCTTGGCGGCGATCTTGTCGCTGAGTTTGGTGAACATGCTACCAAAGCCGTCGATGCAAAGCTTCATGTCGAAATATGTGAGAGCATCCTGGGGCGGTTTCACCAGGCCCATGGCATCTTGGAATCGTGCGTGGGTGAGAATGGATTTTTTTCCCGATTGGCCGGCCATGAGCCCGAGAACGGCTTCGAGGGTATGGCTGGGACCAGAGCAATGCTCGCCCATAGGCGCGTCGGCGACCAGGCCGATGATGTCGCCGCGACGGAGCAAATCGACGACGAACGCGGCTTCACCCTTTTCGTTGAGCCCCATGCGCAGCGACCAAAGGTCGACGTCGTTTCGTTTCGATTCCACGAGCTTGATTTGCTCGCTCATGCCGTCAACGGCCTTGAGGATTTCAACCAGCCCGCTGATGTTGCCCTGTGCCGTGTTTTCCGCGCTGCGGAAAAGGAGAACATACCCGTACGTCACGTGGCTGCTTGGAGGGAACCCTTCGGCAAAGACAAACTCATGTCGAGCCAAGTCGCCCCAGTTGACGCCGCGGATCAGGGTGGTGACGCGTTGGATCGTCTCCTCGGCCTTGGCGCGGTCTTCATCGGTCAATGCCGACATGACGAGCGAAGTGATATCCCGATCAATTCCGCTGTTCTTCAGGGCGTCAAAGACATCGGCCCATTGTTGTTCAATCCAGGCCCGCTCCGGGTTAGCCACGGCGTGGATATAAAGCCACGCATGCTCGGGAACGTACTGACCGAGCGTGAATCGGGCGGGAAGCGTGCCGGCGAGAGCCAGGGACGGCGCCAGCCACGTCGCGACCAAGACGGCGCGGGAACGAAGATTGGGAACGTACATGCCAGGATCCTCCACAAAGCTGAGACGCTGAACGATGCCGTCGCGAATCATCCCATTCCCTCACTTTGGCGACGGCGGAGTGTCGGATGTTTGTGTTACTGCAAGGCACCCGACCTCTATCGAGAGCATAGTTACACCGTCGTCACACTGCCAGCTTAAGCCTGTCAATACTTGTTGGAACTTGTCACTGGCGCGAACCGGCCTATCATGCGAGCCGCGTGATGGTGATCCCGTCGATCGCCGCCGATCAGCGTTTATCGCGTCTCAGGGATCGTGTATCGCGTGGTGGGGGGGTGGTACACGCCTGCGGCCTATGGGGATCCTCCGCGCCGATGGCGACCGCGATGGTCGCATCAAGGTCGTCGCGAGTTCATCTCTATATCACCGCACATCTCGAAGAAGCGGATGACGCCCGCGACGACCTCGAACTTTTTCTGGGGCATTCCTGCGAGCTTTTTCCAGCCTGGGAAGCGCTTCCCGGCGAAGGGGCGTCCAGCGGAGAGATCGAAGCCGAGCGACTCCGGCTCTGCGCGCTTTTTTTGCGCGGCGGTCCTCAAACACCCACCGTTCTCGTCGCACCGATCCAGGCGTTGATGCAACCGGTTCCGACGCCACAGACTCTGGCGCGACACACATTGACCGTGCGCGTCGGCGCTGCGGCCCGCGGTGAAGCCGCGCGAACGCCCGAGTCGGTGGTCGAATGGGCGATCGACCACGGTTTTTCGCGGCTGGACCTGGTGGAGTCGCCCGGCGACGTGGCCCGTCGCGGCGACATCGTCGATCTATTCGCCTTCGGGGAATCGACGCCGTACCGCATTCAGTTCAACGAAGAGCACGTCGAATCCATTCGCCGGTTTGACGTCAGCACGCAACGATCCATCGAGTCGCTCGAGGAAATATCGCTGAGTGCCATGCCCCCGCACGTCGCTGGCGCCAGCGAGGCTCAAACGAACCTGTTCGCCTACATGCCCGCCGATGGCGTCGTCGTGCTGGACGCTCCGGTCGAAATCCAGGAAATGGGCCGCATCATCCGTTCTCGGCTGGCAGATCCCCAGCAGGTATTCGACGTAGACCAGGTGCTCGCCGGTTGCGCAAGCTTTACGCAAGTTCACCTTTCGCGATTCGGTGCGTCAGGAGTCAGTGGTGAGGATGTTTTTGAATTCGATGTCAGTTCCCTGGCGCGGTTCGAGGGCGGGTCAACGGATGCGGTGGCGGAATTAATCCGGCTCGCCCGCGACCACCAAGTCCACGTGGTCTGCGACAACGAAGGGGAACGTCAGCGGCTCGCGGACTTGCTCGCGGAACAAGATTCGCCGGTCTCATCTCGCGTCCACCTTTCGATCGGAGTGATGCACCGCGGTTTTGTGTGGAACCCGACGAAGACGGCGGTCATCGGGCATCATGAGGTGTTCCAGCGGCATCGGCAGCGTCGCCGGATTCGGCGGCATGAGGCCGGGCGGCCATTGGAAACCTGGACCGATTTGCGTCCCGGCGAACTTGTCGTCCACGTCTTGCATGGCATCGGCGTCTATCGCGGGCTGCAGAAGATGCGCAAGGGGGACTCCGCCCAGCAGGAGGAGTTCCTCACGCTGGAGTTCGCCGATGGGGCAATAGTTCACGTTCCCACCTCCCAGATTGACCTGGTGCAAAAGTACATCGGCGCCGCGGGACGCAAGCCGCAGCTCTCGACGCTGGGCGGCAAGCGCTGGAGCAAGACGAAGGAGAAGGTAGCCGAATCGGTTTCCGAGCTGGCCGAGACGATGCTACGACTCCAGGCCGTCCGTTCACAGGCGGTGGGGACGGCGTATCCGGATGACACACAATGGCAGCGAGAATTCGAGGCATCATTCCTCTATGAGGAGACCGAGGATCAGCTCATGGTGGCGACGGAAATCCGCGATGACCTTACGCGGGTCCGACCCATGGACCGCTTGATTTGCGGCGACGTGGGCTACGGCAAAACGGAACTGGCGATGCGCGCGGCCTTTAAGGTCGTGGAGTACGGTCGGCAGGTGGCGGTGCTGGTTCCCACAACGGTCCTCGCCGAGCAGCATTACGAAACGTTTCGCGAGCGCATGGCCGACTACCCCTTCGCCGTGGGTTGCCTTTCCAGGTTCCGCACTGGCGCGGAACAAAAAGCGATCATCGAGAAGGCCAAAAAAGGGCAAGTGGACATTGTCATCGGGACTCATCGTTTGCTGAGCAAGGACGTTTCCTTCGCCAATCTCGGGCTTGTGGTCATTGACGAGGAGCAGCGCTTCGGGGTCGAACACAAAGACCGATTGCGGGCCATGCGGGCAACCGTGGATGTACTCACCCTCACGGCCACGCCGATCCCGCGGACGCTGCACATGTCTCTCATGGGCATTCGCGACATCAGCTCGCTCCAAACGCCGCCGGTGGATCGGCGGGCGATTGCCACGCAGGTGAGACCGTTCGACCGATCCCTGATCCGCGACGCGATCCTGCGGGAGATGAACCGCGACGGGCAGGTGTACTTCGTACATAACTTCGTGCATTCCATTCGGGCGATGGCGGAGACGATCGCCCAGATCGTGCCCGAGGCGCGAATCGTTTACGGGCACGGACAGATGAAGGACGAGGAGCTGGAAGCGGTCATGCACCGATTCGTGCGCAAGGAGGCGGACGTATTGGTGGCGACCACGATCATCGAAAGCGGCATCGACATCCCGTCGGTCAACACGATTTTCATTAACCGCGCGGAGCGTTTCGGGCTGGCCGACCTTCACCAGTTGCGCGGCCGGGTCGGTCGATCGAGCCATCGGGCCTATTGCTACCTGCTGCTGTCGCCCGATCGTGCGCCGACAAGCAAGGCCGCCAAGCGTCTCAAAACCATCGAAGAGTTCAGCGAGCTCGGCGCCGGTTTCCGCATCGCCATGCGCGACCTGGAAATCCGCGGTGCGGGCAATCTATTGGGGCGCGAACAGAGCGGACACATCGCGGCGGTGGGGTATGAAATGTATTGCCGTCTGCTGGAGCAGACGGTTCGACGGTTGAAGAACGAACCCGACCCGAGTCCGCCTCCCGTCCACATCGATCTTGACGTTGCGGCCCATGTTCCAGCAAACTATGTCGCGTCGGATCGCTCGCGGATCGAGGTGTATCGGCGAATTGTCTCCTGCCGAACCGCGGCTGATCTGACCCAATTGGAGAAGGACCTCGCGGACGCGTTCGGTCCATTGCCGCGTGAGGTCCAGCACCTGCTGGGAATGGCGGAGATACGAGTGCTCGCGCGCCGCTTTGGGGTCAACTCCATCAGCCTCCGTCCGCCGGATGTCATCTTCGCCGTCGATCAACTGGCGACGGTCCAACCCGTCTTTGAGGGCGCGCCCGGGACTGTTCGCACGCCGGATGCCCGGACGATCCATTGGCGTTTGCCGCCGGCCTACCTGGAGCCGTCCAGCCTGATCCCCGTGCTTCGGCGCATTCTGGAGCGCGCCGTGTCACGCGTCGATGCAACTGCTTCCGGAGCAACCGCATGATTCCTCTTTCCGGTCGCACGTTCGTGGTGATCGTCGCACTGGGAGCGGTGAGCGGGTGCCTTGAAGATGCAAAATCGGGATCCACCAAGAATCAAGGGATCGGCGCAGATTCTCGAAACAGATCGACAGCCAGGACTGGCAGAGGAAACGACGACCCTTCCGACATTTCGCCGGTACAACGCATGACCGTGCAGGCCGAGACGGTCGAAGCGGCGGACCTCTGGTTCGGCCAGCGGGAAGAACTGGCAAAGAGAGAGGAGGCGCAATCGCCCGAGGCCTATCGCAACTTCGTCGCCGAACGGGCCGCGATGCTCATCAGCGACAAGATCGCGGAAATGCTCCTTCACCAGCGAGCGTCTCTGCGGCTGTCGGAAGACGTCGGGAAAAGGATTGACGCCCATGTTGACGGCGAGATTCGGAAGATCTGCAGCGAGGATCACGGCGGCATGCAGCGCCGGTATGAGAAATACCTGGAATCGCAGGGATCGTCGCTGGAACAGGCTCGCGCGCGCCTTCGGCGGCAGTTTGTGATCGCGGGCTTCCTTGAGGCGGAGATCAAGCCCAAAGTGGCCGAGCCGACGCGGAAGGAGCTGCTGGCGATCTTCGAGAGTAATCGTGAGGCCTGGCGGCGGCCGGCCCGACGGAGCATGTCGCTGATCGACATTCGTGTGGCCGATCTGCTTCCAAGCGACGTAGACGCGCCGACGCGGGAGCAGTCGCAGGCCGCACGGGAGGAGGCCCGTTCGAGAATCAACGCCGCCAGATTAGAGGTGCAAAAGGGAGCAAGCTTTGCGGAAGTTGCCCGGCGTTTTTCTCATGGGGCCCGCGCCGCCGAGGGCGGGGCCTGGGGCTGGGTGTCTCCCGAAAGCGTGCGCGATCGCTTCCTGCCCGCGGTGGCCGCACTCGAAAAGCTTGGACCGGGCCAAGTCAGCGACATCATCGAAACGCCGGACGGCTTTTTCCTGGTTCGCTGCGACGTGCTGGAGAAGGCCGTGGAGCCGGATTTTCAAAGCGTCCAGCCCCAGCTTGCCGATGCCCATTTCCGAACGACGTACAACCAGATGATTACCGAGTTGGTGGCCGATCTGCGGGCCAAGGCGAGAATCGAGCCCGCGCGCCTGGAGCGCTTTCACGCCGCCGTCGTCGCCGCCGTCCCTTCTCCGACTACCGTGTCGCGATAACCGCCCGCTGGACACGGCACATTTTGCGTTTTCGTCCTGTGGCGTCTGAGTAAAGCGGATCAGCTTCTTAAAAGGGCCTTGAAACCCATCTGCGCAAAGTGTTTGTCGTAGGAGAGAGCTTCTTGAAGGGAATAGGCTTGCATGATCAAAACGACGCGCAATCGGTGAGGCCCCACGTCTTATCTTTTCGGTCCAGGTAAAGGTCTAAAGCGGCGTGAAATTGTTCAGTGGTTTGCAAGACGACGGTGGTGTTCGGATTTCGAACGAGCTGTTCGACGAGTTGTCCAGCGGCGACTCGGAGGGCTGGGCCGCGTGCGGCGAAGTCGTTAAGGAGTTCGGCGAGGATCATTTCACTCGTGACAATGCGAACGGTGCCGAGCGCCGCCGCCGCGTTCCTTGCTTTCTTATGGAGGTTATCTTTGGGATTGAGAAGGGCTATCCAGAAGCTCGTATCTGCGAAAGCGGATTTCAACTAATCCTCTCGAGGAGCGCCATAGAGGTAGTGGTCGATGTTCGCTGCAAGGTCGGCAGGCACCTTGGCCCATTCGGCTTCGGGGACGGCGGCCCCGATTTGAAGGGCGAGCTCCCACGGCGCCGGAGCGGACTTATCGGCGGTGGTTTTCGAGCCGTTAGGAGCCTGACGCGCTTGGGCTTCACGGATAAGCGCGCAAACGTAATCGCCGGGGTCGCTATACCCCGTCCTCAAGGCTTCGCTTTCGACGAACGCTCGAATGTCGTCAGGGAGCGATAAGTTGAAGTTTGAGTTTCGAGCTATCATTAGCTCAATGATAGCATAATCGGCTACCGGCGTCCAGGTGAGCGGGTAGGCGATCAGGGTCTTTCAAAAGTCGTCTTTGCTTCGGATAAGGGCCAAGGCTTCGTAAGGTCGGGCGGCGTGTCTGCGGAGGGCGGCGGCTTTGTTTTGGACGGCGTGTCGATTGAGGAGATTGAGAGC
>Ga0187893_10000981_pt1 | contig 71323 bp, 64 predicted proteins | sample MA1701074metaG_FD_139574 | JGI IMG/M metagenome (GOLD analysis project Ga0187893, IMG submission 139574) | White microbial mat communities from a basaltic lava cave in the Kipuka Kanohina Cave System on the Island of Hawaii, USA - MA170107-4 metaG ...
CGTGGGCATCGGCACCACCGCGCCCACCGAGGCACTCGAAGTCGCTGGCAACGTCCGCGTGGCCGGCAACGTCGTGGCTACCGGTTCCATCATGGGCGCGGGCACAGCCAGTTCGTTCACGGCCACGCCAACCGGGGCGGGGGTGGGCCAAGGATCGCTTTTCGTCAACCCCGGCTCTGCGGGCGCCGACCAAACACTCTTCGGAGTCGCCGTAGGTGGCGCGCAGCGTTTCCGAGTGGACACCGAGGGCGACGTTTTTGGCGCCGGCGGGGCGTTCTCAGGCGCCACCACCGCAACCAACTCCGCCATCCTACGCGCTACGCAGATGGGCTCCTCCGGGACCACCGCGGAGTTCATCAATCCTCCGCCCGCGGCGGCGCGCGGGGAGACCACCACAAGCAGCGGGGTAGTGGCCGGGGTGCTGGGTATCAGCAATAGCTCCGAGGGCATCGGCGTCACCGGTCTGGTCAACGGTTCTGGCTCGATTGGCGTTTACGCGGAGAACGCCAATTCCGGCGCTTTCCTCAATTGGGCGATCCTCGCGCTCACTTCATCCTCCGAGGGCACGGCCATCCAGGGCGAAGCCCTGGCCTCGAGCGGCAATGCCTGGGGCGTCAACGGACTCACCCACAGCTCACTGGGCATTGCCGTGCGCGCGGACACCACCGCCTCGAGCGGCAATCCGGTGGGCGTCTGGAGCGAAATCGCCAACACCGGCGGAGACATGTATGTCGGGTCGTTCCAGGGGGACAAGAGGTTTCGCGTGGACTCCACGGGCAAAGGCTTCTTCGACGGCGGCACTCAGAACAGCGGCGCGGACTTCGCCGAATCCGTGGAAGTGCTGGGCGAGCGCGCTGCGTACGAACCCGGTGACGTGATGTTGATAGACCCCAGCGGCCGCCGCCGCTTCATGATGTCGCAGAAGCCCTATTCGACCGGCGTGGCGGGCATTTACTCGACCAAGCCCGGCGTGCTGGCCACCACGCACCAGGCCGGCGACCCGCGCCTGGCCGAGGAAATCCCCATGGCCATCGTGGGCATCGTCCCCTGCAAGGTAACCGCGGAGAACGGCCCCATCGCGCCGGGCGACTTGCTGGTCACTTCGTCGGCGGCGGGCCACGCCATGCGCGGCGCCCGGCGCGGGCGCATGCTGGGCGCCATCGTGGGCAAGGCGCTGGAGGCCTTCGACCCGCGGGACGCGCGGGGCCGCCGGTCGCGCCGTTCCACCGGTGTCATTCAGGTGCTGGTCACGCTACAATAGCGGGGGTATTGGCGGCAGGGAAACAGGGCCCGCGGCGGGGGAAGAAACGCGGGCCCTTTCGCGTCAAAGGGAGTGGATGCCGGTGGCCACGGCGAACGCGCCCGAACTGGATCGCAACGTGATTGCCGCGTGTCAGCGCGGCGACCGCGAGGCTTTCCGTTTGCTCTTTGAAAAGTACAAGGACCGGGTGTATTCCACGGCGTTGTTCTTCAGCGGCAACGAAGCCACCGCCCGCGACGTGAGCCAGGAGGTTTTCCTCAAGCTCTTCACGCGCATCGGGCAGTTCCGGGGCGACGCCAACTTCTCCACCTGGCTTTACCGCATGGTGGCGAACGCCTGCGTGGATCAGGCTCGCAAAGTGCGACGCCTGGTGCCGCTCGAGCCGGAGATGGACATCAGCGGGCACGTGGTGCGCAAGCCGCAGGAGCGCAACGCCCAGCGCAACGAAGTCAGCGACGCGGTGCGCGGCGCCCTGGACAAGCTCAAGCCGTCCCTGCGCATCCCCCTGCTGCTGCGCTACGTCGAGGGCATGAGCTATCACGAAATCGGCGAGGCCCTCGGCTGCACGTCGGGCACCGTGGCTTCGCGCCTCAACCGCGGCCACAAAATTCTGGCCAAGAAGCTGGGCCACCTGCGCGGCGCGGTGGAATTGGGAGTGTAGGGGCGCTGCCTGCCGCGCCCCGGAGTTTGGGAAAGAAAGAAGGAAAAGAAGGAAGATGTTCGGACACGCAAAACACCAGCTATCGGCCTACTGCCACGGGCAGCTCAGCCCGGACGAATCTTGCTGGGTGGCCCGCCATCTGCGCGAGTGCGTGCCCTGCCGAATGGAATACGAAAACGTGCGGCTGGGCGTGGACCTGGCCGAGAATATCGGCGTCGTGACGGCGCCCGAATCGCTGTGGAGCGGGATCGAAGCCGCGCTGGATAACCCGGCGCTGCTCCCCGCGCCCGAGCCGCCGCGCGTTCGCCCGTGGGGCTGGGTGGCTCTGCGCCCCGCCTGGCCCGCGGTGGCCGCGGCCCTGGCCACGCTGCTGCTGGGCCTGTGGATCGGCCGCTCGACCACCAACCCGGTGGTGGACGACTATGCCGGGCTTCCCCCGGACGGCGTTCGCATCTTGGGCCCGCAGCCGGTGATGGTGAACCTGGCCAGTTACGTGGACCCCGTCCAGGCCGCCCCGCGCGGCGAGAGCATCCGCGCCATCACCAGCGCCCCGCCCGAGTTCCAGCCCTGCGAAGCGGAGAAGCTCACCAGCCTGGGCCTGGCCCGCGTGCTGGAGGAGCGGCCGCTGCCGGGCTTCGAGCTGCTGGAGCAGCGCATTCACGACTACCGGGGCCAGACCATTACGCAGCTCGTTTACTCCAGCGAAGGTCAAGCCTTCAGCGTGTTCGTGGCCCCGCGGGCTATGCGCTTCAGCTTCGGCGATGAATACCTGAAGGACACCACGGTGGGCGGCATCCGCTGCCGCCAGGTGGACTGCCCTTACCAGCGCACCTACGAGTTCGAGGGCGCCAACCGCTTCGTGCTGGTCAGCAAGTCCCTCGACGAAGTCCGCTCCGCCCAGGTGATGCGGTACTTCCTGCGAGCCGAGCAGGACGCCCACTAAGACAAGGAAAAAGGCAAGAAAAGGCAAAAGGTAAAAGGAAAGGTAAGTATCCCCTCTAAACAAGTACTTGTTGTCAAGGGATACTTACCAAAGGAAAAGTATGCCTTGCCCAGCTTTCCCGGCAGAAGCGCCGCAGCACGGGCACCCCGAAGCGGCGGGAGTGCCGGGTGTGGACGTGCAGGTCGCAGCGCATGGCCGCCATGGCAACGCGGGGCTGTGACCGCTGTTTGACCCGCAAGACACCGCTTTATAACTGTTAGATATTACGCTTAGGACACACGCCTGGCCGCTTCTCTCCTCCCGGTCACCCTTGCGCAACCATTCCGTAGCACACTGGAGCGATGCGCCGGGTCACCTTCGTTTTCTTCGACGCCGGGGGCGGCCACCGGGCCGCGGTCAGCGCCCTGACCGCCGTCATCGCCCAGCAGCAGCGCCCCTGGGACGTGCGCCTGCTCAATTTGCAGGAGCTGCTGGACAAGGTGGACCCCTTCCTCAAACTGACCGGCCTGCGCCTCCAGGACTTTTACAATCGCATGATCGAGCGCGGCTGGACCCTGGGCACGCCTCAACTCCTCCCGGGGCTGCACGGGCTGATCCGGCTCTACCATCCGCTGATCGTGCGGCGCGTGGCCCGTTACTGGAGCGAGAACCCTACGGACATGGTGGTGTCGCTGATTCCCAACTTCAACCGCGCGCTGGCCGTCAGCGTGAAGCGCGGCTTGCCCGGCGCGCCCTTTGTGACCATCCTCACCGACCTGGCCGACTACCCGCCGCACTTCTGGATGGAGCGCGAATCCGAGTACTTGATCTGCGGCAGCGACCGCGCCGTCGAACAGGCCCGCGCCCTCGGTCACGCGGCCAACCGCATCTTTCGCGTCGCCGGAATGATCCTAAACCCGCGCTTCTACGAAACGGCAGCCGTGGACCGCGCGGCGGGCCGCGCCGCGCTCGGGCTTGAGCCGGAACGACCCACGGGCATGATCCTGTTCGGCGGGCAGGGCTCCCGCGTGATGGGCGAGATCGTGCGCCGGCTGGACGGGAGCGACCTGGAGATCCAGCTCATCGCCATCTGCGGGCACAATGCCAAGCTCAAGGAGAACCTCGAGGGCGTGCGCGCCCGCATCCCGCTCCACGTCGAGGGCTTCACCCGGGAAGTGCCCCGCTTCATGGCCCTGAGCGATTTCTTCATCGGCAAGCCCGGCCCGGCCAGCCTGAGCGAGGCCCTGCACATGAGCCTGCCGGTGATGGTCGAGCGCAACGCCTGGACATTGCCGCAGGAACGCTGCAACGCCGAATGGGTGGAGGCATCAGGTGTGGGCGTCGTGCTGCGCAGCTTCCGCGAAGTGGCGGAGGGCGTGGCCCGGCTGCTCGATCCGGCCCGGGGCAAGCAATTCCGGGCCAACGCGGCCTCCATCGTCACCAACGCCGTCTTCGAAATCCCCGGCGTCCTCGAACAAATCCTCGACCGCCACCCGTAGGGGCGGGTCTTCAGAACCCGCCCGGTAGTGTGCTTGAACCTCACCGAAGGGGAAACAGGCGGCTACGGGGGAACGCAACCGCCTGTGGCGGGCTCTTGACCATACCATCGGGCGCATACTTGGTGACCGCGCGAAAACGTCAGTTTGATATCTCCGCGCTTCCCGTGCCGCCGCCGCGCTGCCGGAAACCTCCGGGGGGACCTGTGATAATGTTCTCCGCCGCCAGATACCAGTCACGAGTCACCAGTCACCGCACTGGTCACTGTTCACTGGCCACTGGCTACTGAGCGATGCCCGAAGGCAAAGGACTGCTCATCATTTACACCGGCCCCGGCAAGGGCAAAACCACCTGCGCGCTGGGCACCGCGTTCCGCGCCGTGGGCCAGGGCCTGCGCGTGCTCATGGTGCAATTCATTAAGGGTTCGTGGCACTACGGGGAGCTCGATTCTGCCAAGATGCTGGGCGACGCGCGCATGGAGATTCGCCCCATGGGCCGCGGCTTCGTCAAGGTGGGCGGCGCGGACACCGACCCGGAAGACGTCCGCCTGTGCGAAGAGGCCTGGGAGTTTGCGCTGCGCCAGATAAACAGCGGACAATATGACCTGGTGGTGCTCGACGAGATCAACTACGTGATCAGCTATAAGATGCTCGACGCCGAAAATGTGGCCGCGGCCCTAGCTGCGCGGCCCGAACAGGTGCACGTCATTTGCACCGGGCGCAACGCGCACCCCAAGCTGGTAGAGCTGGCCGACCTGGTCACCGAAATGAAAGAAGTGAAGCACCCGTACACGAAGGGGATTCTGGCCCAGCGAGGAATTGACTACTAGAATTGGGTGATTGCGTGATTGGGTGATTGGGTGATTGAGAACCCGGCCTGAACAGGTTTCGCGCCAATCACTCAATCACGAATCACCCAATCGCACAATCCTATGGCTTGGTTCAAACGGCAAAAGAAAGCCATCGAAGACCCGGTGGCCCCCGACGAGCGCCGCGTGCGCACCGAGGGCATGTGGATCAAGTGCGACTCCTGCCGGCAGATCATTTGGAAAAAGGACCTAGAGCAGAACTGGAACGTCTGCCCCAAGTGCCAGTTCCATTTCAAGATCGGCTCGCAGCGGCGGCTCGAGCTGCTTCTCGACGGCCCTTGGGCCGAGCACGACGCGGAACTGGCCTCCAGCGACCCCCTCGACTTCGTGGACACCAAGCCCTACAAGAAGCGCCTGGAGACGGCCCAGCGCGACCTGGGCATGGCCGACGCCATCGTCACCGCCGAAGGCCGCCTGAACAACCGCCCGGTGCTGTGCTGCTCGATGGAGTTCCAGTTTATCGGCGGCTCCATGGGCGCGGTGGTCGGTGAAAAAGTGACGCGCGCCACGGAACGCGCCCTCGACCAGCGCATGCCGCTCATCGTCGTTTCCTGCTCCGGCGGCGCCCGCATGATGGAAGGCGCCGTCAGCCTGATGCAGATGGCCAAGATTTGCGCGGCGCTGGCGCGGCTGGACCGCGCCCGCGTCCCTTACATCTCGGTGCTGGCCGACCCTACTACCGGCGGCGTCACCGCCAGCTACGCCATGCTCGGTGACCTGAACATCGCCGAGCCCGGCGCACTCATCGGCTTCGCCGGGCCTCGCGTCATCGAGCAGACCATACGCGAAAAACTCCCGCCGGGCTTCCAGCGCGCCGAGTTTCTGCTCGAACACGGCTTCCTCGACGCCGTCGTCCACCGCCGGGAACTCAAACCCTACATCGCCAACGCCCTCGACTTTTTCCTCATGTAGGGCCGGTGCGATAATCGGCGCGTGACCTACGACGAAGCTGTGCGGCGGTTGCTGGCCCTGGGCGGCGAATTGGCCGCTCCTCGCCAGCCTGCGCCAGCCGTGCTCTCTGCGCACGCCGCTGATGCGACGACGGGCACCGGACCGCGCGTGGCCAAGTTTGACCTGCGCAACATCACCGTGCTGGCCGAGCGGTTGGGCCGGCCGCACCGCGCCTACCCCTGCGCGCACATCGCCGGCACCAACGGCAAAGGCTCCACCGCGGCTATGCTGGCCTCGATTCTCCAGCAGGCCGGGCTGAAGACCGGGCTCTACACTTCGCCGCACCTCGAACGCATCAACGAGCGCATCCGCGTCAACGGCGAAGAAGTCTCTGACGCGGACTTCGCCGCGACGTTCACGCGTATCCACCGCCTGATTGAAGAATTGCTTGCGAGCGGGGACCTGGCCGCGCACCCAACGTTTTTCGAGTGCCTCACCGCCCTGGCCTTTGAGTATTTCGCGAAGGCGCCCCACATCGAACGGCGTCATCCCGAGTCCCGACCGCGTCGGGACGAGGGATCTACTTTTCTGGATTCAAGCAGAACGTCAAACGCAGTTTCCTCGCCCCGTCAACCGGGGCTCGGAAGGACAACCGGTGAGGGGCGCAAACGCGGTGTGGATTTCGCCGTGTTCGAGGTGGGCCTGGGCGGGCGGCTGGACTCGACCAACATCGTCCAGCCTGCCGCGTGCATCATCACCGAGATCGACTTCGACCACGAGAACTTCCTCGGCCACAGCATCGAGCAAATCGCGGGAGAAAAGGCCGGTATCATCAAGCCCGGCGTGCCCGTGGTGTGCAGCGCCTCGCGCCCCGAGGCCCGCGCCGTGATCGAGCGCCGTGCCGCGGAGCTGCGCGCCCCTTTCACCCACATTGACGAGGAGCCGCTCACCCTTGAATTGGAAGTGCCGCTGCCGGGTCGCTTCCAAGTACGCAACGCGCGCGCCGCGGCAGCGGCAGTGCAGATTCTCACCAGGCGCGGTTTCGTTGGGGTCACCGGCGAGGGCATCCAGCGCGGCATCGCCGCCACCCGCTGGCCGGGGCGGCTGGAAAAACTGTCGCCGCCACCGGGCCCGGGCCCGGCAAGCGGCATCCCCACGGTCTATCTCGACGGGACGCACAACCCGGCCGGGGCGCGCGAATTGGCGGCCTTTTGGGACGAACAGTTGCCCGGCCGCCGCATCCACCTTGTATTTGGCGCCGTCCGCGACAAGGCCGTGGACGAAATCGCCGGCCTGCTCTTTCCCCGCGCCGAGTGCGTTTACCTGACCGCCCCGCGCACCGGCCGCGCCATCTCCCCGCAGGCGCTGGCCCACATGACCGCCCACCACGCCCGCGCTCACGAGGTCTTCGCCGAGCCGGAAGCCGCTCTGCAACGCGCCCTGGGTGCGGCTGCGCCCTCAGAGGTGGTCTTCGCCACCGGCTCGCTGTACCTCGTCGGCGATCTCCGCCGCTGGTGGCGCCAGCGGGCTCCGCAGCCTGCCACGGCCAAGTCTCCTTCGTGATAGCCTCTACCGTTTTGTAGGGGCGGTCCTTAGTACGAGAAGGCAGAAGTGAGAAGGCGGAAGTCGGAAAGCAGAAGTCAGGAAAGCTGACGTCGGAAGCCAGAGGGTTAGGGTCAGGCCCTTTGTTCGGCTTGAAGCTCAACAGTCCGATTCAGACTTCTGCTTTCAGCCTTCTGACTTCTTCCTTCTGCCCTTCTACCTTCTGCCTTTCTAACGCATGCGCGCGCTCATCGAGCTGCTGGGCACCACCCGCGCCTTCCTGGTGACCGTGCCCCTGGTGTACCTCTCCACCATCTTCATGGGCACGTTGTCGCTGGCCTGTTCGCTAGTGGATTCCGGCGGACGGTTGCAGCACGGCTGCGCGCGCTGGTGGTCGCGCAGCCTGCTCTTCTTCGCCCGGGTGCAGGTACGCGTGAGCGGGTGCGAGCACGTCGAGCCGGGCAAGACCTACGTCTTCGCAGCCAACCACGCCAGCTACATGGACATCCCCGTGGTCTTCGCCTACCTGCCCGCGAACTTCCGCATCATGGCCAAGTCGTCTCTCTTTCACATCCCGTTTCTGGGATGGCACCTGCGCCGCTCGGGCCACATGCCCATCGCGCAGAACAATCCCCGCCGCGCCGCGCGCAGCCTGCTGGAAGCCGCGGAGCACGTCAAACAGGGCGTGCCCGTGTTTATCTTCCCCGAGGGCGGGCGCTCCGCCGCGGGCCAGCTCGAGGAGTTCAAGCCCGGCACGTTTTTGCTGGCCATCAAGTCGGGCGCTCCGGTGGTGCCCATCACGCTGAATGGCGTGCGCGACGTGCTGCCCATGCACTCCTGGCGGCTGCGCCCGGGCCGCGTCGAAATGGTCTTTCACGCCCCCATCCCCACCGCCGGCATGCACACCGACAACGCCGCGCAGCTCGCCGCCGCCGTGCGCGCCGCCATTGCCTGCGCCTACCGTGAGGTTGCGGTAACGGGGGAGGCCCGCTTCACTTCGTAGCACAGGCTCTTGAAGATCGAACCGGCCTTGTCGTCCTCCTCCGCGCGGAGGATGCGGCCCCCCGCGCCCTCGATGATCGCCCGGACTTGCTGCTCTTTCACCGCGATCATCGGGATGGGGCAGAAACCCATCCGGTTCAAGAACCGGGGCGAGGCGCCGAGTGCGGAGAGGATTTCCCAGCCGCGCCGCCGCGGCTGGGCATGCTTCCACAGCGGCATGAAGTAGGGGAGTTGAAAGAGGGCGGTGCCGCCGGGCTTGAGCAGGCGCACAAATTGACGGAGCGCCTCGTAGATCTCAGGCCGCTTCATGTGCTGGAGCACGCGCGCGCAGTAGATAAAGTCGAAGGACCCTGGCGGAAGCTCCGCCAGCGTGCCGCTCCGGAACTCGCAGTTGGCCAGGTGCCCGTTGTAGCGCCGCGCCTGCTCGATCATGCCCGGGGAAAAGTCCAGCCCCAGGCACCGTTCAAAGCGCCCGGCCAGCGCCCGCGTCAGCCGGCCGACGCCGCATCCGTAGTCGAGCGCCTCGGCCGGATGCACGTTGCACCGCGCAAGGGCTTGCGCGATCTCCTGCTCGCCGGTAGCGAAAAACTCATCGGGGTCCCAGCGGCCGTAGCGCTTGTCGCGCTCGTTGAGCACCATCCACAAGGGATCGAGCTGCGCCATGATGTCCCAGTCTTTTTGCAACGCGGCTTCTCCCGGGCCTGCGGGCAACTTACCAGACCGCATCAAATCGGGTCAAACCGCCGGGCCCCGCCGCCGGGCTCGTCCAATTTGGCCGAATGGCTTTGCCGTTCGTTTTCGTCTATACAAGGGGCGGGAGGGCGCCATGACGCCTGCGGAACGCAAAACGAAAATCAAGGCTTACGGACAGGGGCCGGCGCTGCTGGCCAAAGCAGTGCGCAAGTTCCCGCGCAAAATGTGGAAGTGGAAACCGGCGCCGGAGAAGTGGAGCATCCACGAAATCCTCGTCCACCTGGCCGATAGCGAAACGAATGCCTTCCTGCGGGCGCGGCGCTTCCTGGCCGAGCCGGGCCAGCCGGTGATGGCCTACGACCAGGACGTGTGGGCGCAGAAGCTCAAGTACCACGCGCAGGACCCGGAGGCTGCCCTCAGGCTGGTGGGCATGGTGCGCGCTATGACCCACGCCCTGATCCGCAAACTGCCCGACTCCGCCTGGTCGGCCCGATGCTCCCACCCCGAGCACGACAACTACACCTTCGACCGGTGGCTCGAAATCTACGCCGGCCACATCCCCGGTCACATCGCCCAGATGCAGCGCAATTTTGCCGCCTGGAATGCACAGCGGCGTTAATCCCGCTGGGAATGGCGCATGCCGCAAGAGGAGGGTTCAGGGCCAATGGATGGGGGGCTGTTTTATCCCCCTTTACAGGTGACAAAAAGCAGTACATAATTGGCTGTGGGAGGGCCAATGCGGAGAAACCGGCTCCGAACAAGAAGGCTACGGGCCACCCGCCAAAAGCTCTCGACCACCGTGGCGCGGGAGAACATGGCTTTTCTCCAGGCCCTGGCTCGCAAGCAGGCCTCCTCCCTTGCCGATGTCGTGGACTCCATACTGGCCGAAGCCCGTCAGGCCGAGAATCGTGCCCGCCTTTCCCGTCAGACGGCCGAGTATTTCGCTAATCTGACCCCGGAGGAAATCCGCGAAGAGAACGAGCTCGGGAGCATCATGACCGCCGCGGCCGCTGAGGTGGACTTTGAACGGGGATAGGGACCTGCCCCTGCGCGGCGAGATCTGGACGGCGGAGACGGGACTGCCCCGCAGGCACCATTGGGTTCTGGTTGTCTCCGCGGACGAGCGGAACCTCAGCAAGAACATCGATACCGTCCTGGCGGCGCCCTTTGGAAGCGTTGGGCGGGAAGGACCCACCACGGTCCGCCTGGAAGGCTCCGAGACCGGCCTGCCCGGCACTTCTTTTCTCAAGGCCCATTTCATCTCAACCGAAAAGAAGACGCAACTCAAGTCCAGGGTTCGAAGGCTATCGGACGAGCGAATGCGTCAGGTTGTTCTTCTGGTCCGGCGCGCATTCGATCCTGACGCCCCGTCCGGGCGAGCGGTGGAATCAGAAACGAGAGAGCTTTGATTTCACTGGCGGGCAAGGCGGCCTTGATCACCGGCGGCTCGCGCGGCATCGGCGCGGCGGCGGTGAAGCTCTTTGCGCAGGCCGGCGCGGACGTGGTGTTCAACTACCACCGCAACCGTGCCGCGGCCGACGCCGTCACCGCCGAAGGCCGCAAGCACGGCACGCGCGTCGAATCCCTGAAAGCCGACCTCGCCCGCATGGCCGACGCCCGCCGCCTGCTGCGGTTCGCCATCGAACGCCTGGGGTGCCTGGACATCCTGGTGGCCAACGCGGGCATCTGGAACGACGGCGACTTGCCCATCGAAAAAATGGCCGAGCGCGAATGGGACGAAATGGTGCGCGTGAACCTGAAGAGCATTTATGCCGTCACGCATTTTGCCGCGCCGCACATGATCGCGCAGCGCAGCGGCCGCATCATCCACGTCAGCTCCACCGCCGGGCAGCGCGGTGAAGCCTTCCACACGCACTACGGCGCCACCAAGGGCGGCATCATCAGCTTCGTCAAAGGACTGAGCACGGAATTGGCGCGACACAACATTCTGGTGAATTGCGTGGCTCCCGGCTGGGTGGATACGGATATGTCCGCTTCGGTACTGCGCACCAGGAAGGGCTGGAAATTCGCCACCGGCGTCATTCCCCTAGGCCGCCCGGCCACTGCCGAAGAAATCGCCGGGCCCATTTTGTTTCTGGCCTCCGATCTGGCAACCTTTATGACGGGTGAGATCCTCAATGTAAACGGAGGAGCCGTCCTGTGCGGGTAATTCGAATCGCCGGCATCTTGCGGGCAGGGTTGGCATTGGCACAAGTTCCGGCAGGGGTCGGGCTTAGCTGGCTCCTGATCTCCAACGGTGTCGGGACTCTTGCGCCGGGCGAGTTGAAGTTCGCCCCTCTTGTGGTCCACGCCCAGCAGAATCCCAATACCCTGATGCCCGATCAAAGCGCTGCAAAAGCCCGCGAAGTGATCCAGCGCGCCATCCAGGCCCTCGGCGGCGAGCGGTACCTCAACGTCCGCGACATGACCCGCTACGCCCGCCTGGCCTCTTTCGACACTTCCGGCGACCTCAGCGGCTTCACCAAGATCTGGGACTTCCAGCTCCTGCCGGACAAGAACCGCACCGAGTACTACGACAAGCGCAACATCATCTACGCCTACAACGGAGACAAGGGCTGGGTGATGGACCGCGCCGGCGTCGAAGACGCCCCGGCCGCGGCCGTCGAGGACTTTCTCGAAGGCATGAAGAAAGACATCGACGTCCTCTTCCGCTACCGCATGAAGGAAGAAGGCCTCGTGTTCCGCTACGGCGGCCCCGACCTGCTCGACCTGAAGCAGGTCGAATGGGTGGAAGTCACCGACCGCGACCGCCGCCAGATGCGCATCGCCTTCGATGTCTCCACGCGCTGGCCCATCCGCGCCATCTATTCCGTTCGCGACAAGGAAACCCGCGCCCGCATCCAGGAGACCGAGTACATCTCCAACTACCACTCCTTCCAGGGCATCATGACCCCCAAGCACATCGCCCGCGAGCGCAACGGCCGCAAGGTCTATACCGCCTTTATCGAAGACTGCCAGTATAATACCGGCCTGGCTGATTCCCTCTTCACCCGCGAATCCCTCGAAGAGAACTACAACAAGCTCAACAAGAAAAAGAAAAAGTGATCCGTCATTTTTGTGATTCGTGACTCGTGATCGTGTCCCGTGACCCGTGACCTGAGCCTCTGGTCTGTACTCCGTCCGTGCGTGGTCACGAGACTTGCGGCCATCAAGAGCCTCCGGCGATTTCTGCGCACCCTTCAAGACTCGGATGACGACTCACGAATCATGCGTTGGCGCTTGCCTTGAATCTTGAATCTTGTATCTTGAATCTGCCTTTTTGCCCGCGCCGCCGCAGGGTTGCGCCAAGAGCCGTAATGACCGACCTCTTCATTCTTCTGGTGAGCCTGGCCGCATTGGCCGCGGGCGCGGAAGCGCTGGTGCGCGGCGCTTCGCGGCTGGCCGCGGCCCTGGGCGTGGGGCCGCTGGTGATCGGACTGATCGTGGTGGGCTTCGGCACATCCATGCCCGAAGTGGTGGTCAGCGCCCTGGCCTCCTGGGAAGGCCGTCCCGACACGGCGCTGGGCAACGTCCTCGGCAGCAACATCGCCAATCCCGGGCTGATCCTGGCCCTGGCCGCGCTGGTGGCCCCGATGAAGTGCAACCTGGGCCTGCTGCGCCGGGAAGCCCCGCTGCTGGTGGCGGTCACCCTGGCCGCCTGGGGCATCGCCTGGACCGGCGTCTTCACCCGTTTCGACGGACTGCTGCTGCTGGCCGGCCTGGGTCTGTTCGTGTACTTCTCTCTGCGCTGGGCGCGGCAGGAGCCACCTGCGATCCACGAGGAGTTCGAGAAGTTCGAATCCGAAAAAAAGCTGCTGGTGCGCGGGAGCATCGCCCAGCACCTGGCTTGGATTCTGCTGGGGCTGGTGACCATGGTCGTCGCCAGCCACTTCCTGGTGGACGCGGCAGTGGGCATCGCCCGGCGTTTCGGCATCCCGGAGCTGGTCATCGGCGCCACGCTTGTCGCCGTGGGCACCTCGGTGCCCGAGCTGGCCACTTCGCTCGTCGCCGCCCTGCGCCGCGAACCAGACATCTCCGTAGGCAACATCATCGGCAGCAACATCTTCAACCTGCTCGGCGTGCTGGGCCTGAGCGCCCTGATCCAACCCATCCCCGTCAGCCCTGCCGCGCGTGATAACGAGTTTCTCTGGATGCTCGGCTTCACCGCGGCCACCGTCCTCATCCTGCGCACCGGCCACCGCATCTCCCGCCTCGAAGGCGCCGCGCTCCTCGCCGCCTACGCCGCCTTCGTTTTCTTGATTCTCTCCTGAGCCCCGGGATTCCTCCCACCCTGGAGACCACAGGGGCGACTTGGTGGGTCGCCCCGCAATCTGCCCTCGCCGCAAGATTGGGCGCCCACCGGGTCGCCCCCAAGGCGCATGCAACTCTTTACGCAGCAACACTTACCTTCATCCCCTCGCTAACCCTTACGCACCACGCGCATCGCATCGCTGCGTTTTTTTCTTTGCGCCCACTTTTTGGCAAGTGCAAATTCCACAGGCCTTACGAAAAACACGGAGCGCGAATCGAGAATCACAGGCCACTGGTCACCGGTCACAGGCCACTCGTCACTGTCCCTGTGCTACACTCCGCCTAATCCGGAGGCGCATCATGCTTCAGCGGCGTGAGTTTGTGTCTGGCTCCGCCCGGGGGGCGGTGGCGGCGGCGCTGTTTGGCTTGCCCGCGGCGCAGGCCGAGCAGTACTTGGGGCAGGAGGGCGCGGGGCCGGCGTTGCCGTCCCGCGCGCTGCTCGACACCGATCCGGAGCGTTACTGGGCCGAGCTTCGTCGGCAGTGGCTGCTGGCCGCAGACCGCGTCAACCTGAACTGCGGTTCGGTGGGCTGCACGCCGCTGCCGGTGCTGCGCGCCATGATTGATCACATCCTCAGCGCCGAGTCCTACCGCGAAGGCCCTTACCCCTGGTTCGGCTACGAAGAGAACACGCGCCTGCGCGAGTTGCGCGACGCGCTCAGCTCCTTCATCGGTTGCCGGCGCGACGAGCTGGCCCTGGTGCGCAACGCCACCGAAGCCAACAACGTGGTCTGCAACGGGATGGACTTCAAGAGCGGCGACGAAGTCCTGCTCACCGACCAGGAACATCCCGGCGGCCGCTGCTGCTACGAGCAGCGCGCCGCGCGCCACGGCCTCAAGCTGAACTACGTCACGCTGCCCAAGCCCCCGTCCTCGAAAGAACAGATCGTGGACCTGTTCGCCAGGGCCATCACCCCGCGCACGCGGCTGGTCATGTTCAGCCACATCACCACGGTCACCGGCGTGATCCTCCCCGCCCAAGACATTTGCTCGCTGGCCCGCTCGCGCGGCGTGTGGACGCACGTGGACGGCGCCCACGCCATTGGCCAGATCCCGATCAACATGCGCGACATGGGCTGCGACTTCTACGCCTCCTCGCCCCACAAGTGGCTGATGGCCCCCAAGGGCACCGGCTTCCTCTTCGTCCGCGAAGAGCTGTGCGACAAGCTGTGGGGCAACACGGTGAGCGGCGAGTGGAAGAATTACGACCTGAAGGCCTACCGCTTCTCCAACTTCGGCACTTCGAACCTCAGCGTGATGGTGGGCCTCAAGGCCGCGCTCGATTTCTTCCAGCAGGTCGGCCCCGAGCGCATCTACGCCCGCGGCCACGCGCTGGCCACGCGCGTCCGCGACTTCGTCAACTCCCGCCCGCAACTGAAAGGGGTCAACGGCAGCAGGGAGGAGTTCTTCGGCACGCTGGTCAGCTTCGAGCCTTCCGGCGCCGCGGGGGCCCCTAAAGACTTTTCTCGCGTCGCCCAGCAGTGCGCCGCGCGCAACATCCGCATCGCCGGCGGCGGCGACCGCATCCGCATCGCCACGCACATCTTCACCCAGCCCACCGAGCTGATGCTGTTCTTCGATGCTGTGGACGCCGGCCTGCGCTAGCGGCCAAGAAGGCGCGACGACCTGGAAGACCGCGAGCCCGGGACCGGCGCGCCTGCGAACTCTGCGCGGGCCGCGTGACTGCAACTTTTTCCAGTAAGATTGCGTATCCTTAGGGGAGCAGCGATTCCGGCTACGCGAGTGTGCCCGGGAGGCCCGTATGGATGCCCAGAGCAGTTCGCGGTCACAAGGCGGGTTGGTGGCGGGGGTCATATTGATCGCTGTCGGCGTTCTGTTTTTCATGGATCGCAACGACATTTGGCGCGTGAACATCGGGTACGTGGTCCGTACCTTCTGGCCTTCTGTGATGATCCTGCTGGGTGTGCTCCAGCTTCTGGAGCCCGGGCGCGGCAACTTCCGGGGCGCCTACTTCCTGATCGTCTTCGGCTCCATCTTTCAACTGATCACCTTGCGCCTGTTCGATTGGCTGCGCTGGAAGAACTTCTGGCCGCTGGCGATGATCGCCGCGGGGGTGTGGATGTTGATCGAGCACTTCCGAGGACCGCAGCCGTCCGTAGCCTCCTCCAATTCATCGCCACTGCCCCCGCCCCACGCTTGAGAGCAGGGCCCCGCCGGTGGCCGCACGCCGGATGAGGTTTTCCACGATAAGTTGCAGTGGTGGCGGGTGGTACCTGGTGGTGGCAGGTGGTAGCTTAAGTCTAGAGGTTTGTTGTTGTTGACCGGCCCTGTAATTTTTACCACTGCAGATTATCGTGGAAAATCGAAAAACGGGCCGCAAGTGATTGATTTTTCGTAGGGGAGCACATCTAGGGAAAGGGCACGATGTGGCATTCAACGTGCCCTTTTTAGCGATTAGTTTTAGTTGAAGCGCACGGCGCGGTTAAGGTCGAGGCAGGCTTGCAGCACCCGTGCGCGGTGTTTCGCGGACAGTCCCTTCAGCTCGGCCAGCACGCGCGTGACGTATTCGGCCAGGCCATCCAATACTTCCCCGCTGCCGTCGCGGTCCTCGGGCAATTCCGCGCCGGGGTCTGCTTGCATGGCAGCGAGCGCCTGTTGGCTCAAGCGGGTCATGCGCCCCCCTTTCTGCGGTGCTCGTCCAGCCGCTTGACCTTCGCCTCGGCGCTGCGGACGAGGGCCTTCACCTCGTCCTGCTCGAAGAAGTCAATCCCCCTGGCATTCTGGAAGTGGTACAGTTCCCGCTCAAGCTTGTGTATCTCCCGCCCGAGCAGCCCGTTCAGCATCTCCGCGATCTCGTAGAACCCGGCGTGCAAGTGCTCCGGGGATTCCACGTTCGGGCAATTCTCCATCTCCGATTCCAGGAAGCCGTGAAGCTCGGTCAGCCCCAGCGCGCAGGACTTCGCCGCGCTGAATTGTTGCAAGCGGATGTATACCACGGCGAGGAATTCCCTCAGCGTGAGGGGTTGAGGTTTATCTTCTCCCGGCGGCATCTCGGCCACGGAAGGGGCGCGCCCTTCAGGGGCCTTCTTCTTGCGCCCGCGTTTTGCGGCGGGCGCTTCGGGTTCCAGCAGCAGCGTGGGCGTCTCTTGCGAATCGTCCGCGCCGTTCTGTAGATTGTGTTGCAGTTCCATAGGGAGTACGTCCTCCTTGTGGGATTAGGGGCTCGGGGCGGTTACACCCGCTCCGTGCCCCGCTTCGTTCTACTGCGGGCCTAACAAACTTGTGCCTGCGCCTCGCGCTTCGCCCTGCGCCGCGCCATCGCTTTCAGCGGCCACAGCACGCGGTTGCAATCCCCCACCGTGAGCAGCCGCACGTCCTCGCGGCCGTGCAGCGGCGAGCGCGCCGAGCGCAGCCACGCGGCGAATCCTTCCGGCGTCATGCCCGCGGCCACGCGCGCCTGCTCGACGCGCTCCAGGTCCGCCGCCGCTGCCAGCACTTCGGTTTTCACCCGCCGCCCGCGCCGCCCATGCGTGCCCGCCGCCAGCGCCGCCGCGCGATTCATCGGGCGCGGGCGCGGCTCGGAGACGGGCTGGCCCAGCGCGCGCTTCAGCGCGTTGATCAGCGCCCCCGCTTCCTCGACCGTCAATTCCTTGAAGCTCGCCACTTCGCGCCCGAGCTCCTGCGTGGCCCACGCCAGGCGCTCGGTGCGCCCGTCCGCGCCTACCACGTCCAGCGCGTGCCCGGCCCACTTCGAGTACAGCGTTTGCACCGACCGCAGTTGCTTGCCTGTGAGCGTTTCCATCGGCGTCACTCCCCGGCCTGCGCCTGCGCGATGGCGAAGAACAGCCGCCGCGCGGAGAGGTACGTCTCACCGCCCTTGCGCCCGTCTTTCACGCGGCAATGCTCGACAAGCTGCTTGAGCTTGCGCTCGCCGAGCGGCCCGACTTCGCGCGTCCAGATTTTTTCCACCTCGGCCTCGGTGAGCCCGGCAAGCTCGATGGTGTTCTGCAACCGCGAGAACCACTGCTCCAGGTCCAGCTCGAAAAACTTGCGCTTCAGGTTGTGGCTGCCCGCCAGCAGCAGGCCGAAGTAGGGCGGCTCGTCCAGCAGCTCGCGCATGGTTTCCAGGCCCGCGTGGTCGAGCTGCTGGCCCTCGTCGAGAATCAGCAGCGCCCGGCGCGCGGCGAAGTGGTGCCGCACCTTGCGAATCATCTGCCCGATGTAACCGCGCGGCACGATGCCCGCCGCCAGCGAAATCTCCATCAGCAAATCGCGGCGGCTCATGCGCGGGCGGCAGCGGACGTAGATGGCGCGGCGCGCGCGCCCGTTTTTGCCCGCTTCGCTCGCGGCCAGCTCGTCGCACAGCGCCAGCAGCAGGTGGGTTTTCTGCGTGCCTGGCGCGCCGTCAATGCAATAGGCCCAGCCCCGGTCGAGCGCCTTGTGGAAGGCACGGCTCACTTTCTGGTAGCTCTCCGTGCGGTAGGTTTGGCCGCGCGCGCGCCGCTCCAGCGCCGAAGGGTTGCGCTCCATCAGCTCCGTCAGGGCCGCGCGCAGCGCCAGGGTGTTCGCGGGATTCTCCGCGCCGGGATAGCGGCCCAGGCGGTAGAGGTTCACGCTGGCCCGCGAGTAGCCCCGGCCGTCCGCGCGCGCGAGCTGGTCGGCAATGTCCGAATCGTTCCAGCCCGTTTGCGCGGCCCAGCGGTCCAGGCGCGCGCGCACTTCGTTGTCGGGCGGCAGTTTCAGTGTTGCCAGGCGTTGCTTCTCGTCGAGTGAAAGGGCCATCGTCATTCCGCCTTTCTGAATTGCTCGATGAACTCCTCGGCGAATTGCTGCGCGCTCGAAGCGATGCGGCGCGGCGGGCGCTTGGGCGCGGGCGCCCGCTCCAGCCCGGCGCGGTCGGCCAGCAGGTCTATCTCGCGCGGCACGCCGTAGGCCATCGCGTCCGCTGCTTTCTTCGCGGCCCTGTCCAGCCGCGCGCGCAGGCGCAGGTGCGCGCGCAGTTCGTCTTCGGGGATTGGCCCCTGCGCGCGCAGTTCGTCGGATTCCAGGCGCGCCAGCAGCGCCCCGCTCGGCCCGTCCTCGAAGGCCAGGGCGCGCGAGGCGTCCTGCGGGTCGCGCCGCACTACCACCGTGCGCGCGTTGGCGAGGTACATGTTTTGCTGGGCCTGCTCGTCGTCGAGCGGCGCGGAGTAGGTCGCGCCGTCCAGCTCCACTTTCCCGTTGCGTACCTTGCGGCGCTGCTCGTCCCAGAACAGCGGGGCAAGCTCGGCCATCGCGGGGATGCGCCGTTGCGCCAGGGGGAGCAGCTCGTCCATAACGTCGAGCGGCGCGCGCCCGTCCATCCCCAGCCCGCCGTGCTCATGCGTGCGGTTGTACTCGTCGAGCCACTGGCCGCAGAGCGCCATGAAGTGACTCGCGGGCATCAGCGGCGTGGCCCCGCGCTTCCCCGCCAGATATTCGTGGTGCTTCTTCTCCCCTTCCCGGCAGGCGTCCGGGCGCGCGCCCGCCCGCGCTCCGGTGTAATCGGGGAAGCAGGAATCGAAGCGCCGCGCCAGAAGGTTGAAGAAGGACTCGACCTGCTTGGACTGCGGATGCCGCCGAATGCAGTAGCGCGCCCGGACGCCCAGCCGCTCCAGCAGCCCGCCTTCGCCGCCCACCTTGCGGAAGTCTTTGCCGTTGTCCATCAGGAAAGTTTCCGGCAGGCCGAATCTCTCGACGCCCTGGCGCAGCGCCGCCGCGATGCTGCGCGAGCTGGGGCTGGCGCTCCAGGCCCAGCCCACGATCACCCGCGTCCTCATGTCCTGAAGGCATGTCAGCCACGGGCGCACGGCAGCCCCGCGCGGCGCTCCGGGCAGGCAGTCGTTCAGCACCAGCACGTCGAGGATGCGATGGTCGCCCACCCAGCATTCATTCGGGCGCGTCCATTGGCCGCGCCCCGTCACCAGGTACGGCGCGTACTTCGAGTCCTTTTCTTGGTTTGTCCCACGGTCGCGCAGCGGCGCGGGGATGGATTCGAGGAAACGGCGCAGCGAGTTGTAAGAGGGCGGCTTGCCTTCATAGGGCAGCAGCGGCCCGCCCCACTCGCGCCGGACGGCATCCCGAATCAGCGCCAGGTTGCCCGCCTCGCGCCACTTCGCGGTTACAAACTTACGGAGCAGGGGCCGTGCCTCAACGGTGTGCGAGCGGCCCCGGTCGGCGCGCGGCTCTTTCACCAGCGCGTCCGCGCCGCCGCCTCGGTAACGCAGGTAATACGTCCAGACGGTGCGCGGCACGCAGCCGCGCGCCCGCGCGATGCTCTGCGCCTGCTCGTTCAGGCTCACCCCCTCGGGCGGGTTCAGCATCGGTGCAATCAGGTCCATACGCTTGTTGAAGATGCGCTTCTGCGCGGCCGTCAGGTTGCGCGCGGGCGTGGCCGCGTCCCGAATCTTCGGGACTTCCCTGCCCTCGAATTTGCCCGCTATCGCTTCCATCGCTCCATCAATTCCTCGAAGCGCCGCCCCAGCTCAATCTGGCGCAGTCGCTCGGCGGTTTCCAGCGAATCCAGCAAAGAGAAATCCCCCGTCACTTCGCAGAGTGCTTCGATGAATTCAGCAGGGAACCGGTGAGCTTTTTTGCTGGGGCTTGTGAAACAATCGAGCATCCGGGCCGTAACGCGCTGCCCAGCTTCCTTGTCCAGGATCCCGGCTGCCAAAAGCAGCCCCGTCATTTCGCCAGCGACCTCGGCGCGGCTCTTCTGACAGCTCCTAATCGCTTTTGTCACCGCCGCCCGAAACCGGGGGGTTGCCAGTTTTTTCTCTGTCTTGGCCATTGCTTCTAGTGTCTGGAACATACATTCTAGTCACTGGAACGATGATACGCGCCGGGAGAGCCCGAGTCAAGCTCAATCTTCGGGGGAGTTCCCGCCGGGCGGATTACTCCCCAGACGCCCTGCTGACCAGCGCCGAAGTAGCCGCGATGCTGAATATCAGCACCGAGGCGCTCAAGGACTGGCGGCTGGAGAGAAAGAACCTGCTCCGGGGCCGCGTCGGCCCCCGGTTCATCCGCTTCGGGCGGAAGAAGGGCCGCGTTCGCTACCGCCGCCAGGACGTTCTCGACTGGCTGGAGCAGCGCACCATCGAAACCAAATGACCCGCACCTGCGCCAACCCGGCGTGTGGCAGGCGCTTCAAGCCGCGCCGCGCTTGGCAAATCTTCTGCTCCACTAAGTGCCGCTCTAAGGAGCATGACGCCCGGCGTAGAAGACTTCGTAAAACCCCTCGCAAATGCGTAGCTACGCATTTTCTAGCGCGGAACGAAGGCAGGCTGGCTCCAGGGGGCCGGAGATTCAGAAGGGTGTTTGTACGCCGAGTGGTCGAGCCCGGTTTTGTCCGCCGCGCCCTGGCGCTGGCTGGCTGTATACTCGTGCCCGAAGCGAGGGCGGTGTGCAATGACAAAACTCTCTGAAGTCGCAAAACGCATCGTGGAGCTTCGAAAGGCACCGCCAGAGATGCCTCGGCAACAGGATTTGGCGGACGCCATTGGGGTCCATGTCAGCGCAGTGTCCGCCTGGGAGAGCGGCAAGAGCGGAAAGGGATACGCCCCGAAGCCGGACAATTATCTTCGCCTCGCGAGCGTGGCAGCACAAAAGGGACTAATGAACGAGGCGATTTGGTTTTTCGAGCGAGCCGGATTCGACAGTAAGAGCCTAGCTCTGATCTCTGGCCGCGTGCTCAAAGCGGGGCCAAAAGAACAGGTGGAATCGCTGCTTCATCTCATCCCAGCCACCGCCCGTCAGATTGTGATTGACGAAAAGTCAGCGGGAGGGCTGTTCTCCATCGGCGACATTATTTTTGTACAGGAATCCCCGGCGGGGGCTCCCTGGCCTGGAGGTTTCGTACTTGCGGAAGCACCAAATGGTATGAAGGTCGGGCAATTGTCGGTTAGGCAAATCAGTCGGGAATTCAATCCGATGCTGTGGGGCCTGTTCCTAGACGGCACAGAACTAGGACGATACAAACACCCCGGCCCGAAAGAGAGCGAGCCTGTTCCAGGTTCACGGCGCGCGGAGCTGATTCGGCAACGCCCAGCTATCGCCGACAAGGTGCACGCGCTCTATCAAAAACGCGGAGGTGGTGTCCTTGCGGGGCGGGAAGAGAAGGACTACACGGATTTGGAGTACAAGCTTCGCGTCCTAGACAACGACATTCGCAACGCCTTTTTTGATGAGCAGCGGGAAGCGGAGAAAGAAGGTAGGCGCGTGGCGGCGGACAAGATACGCCTCTCTGACGGTGTGAGGATTGTGGGGCGCATCGTCGCGTGGTTCCCCAAATGGGGGTGAGCTACACGGTCTCGAAAGAGGAGGCGGCGCGCATCCTGGGCGTGAGCCCGAGGCGAATCCTGATTCTGCTGGAGCAGGAAAAAATCAAGGGCCACGTTACAGGGACGGAAGGGAAGTGGCGCATCTGGAGCGGGCCGCTGCTGCGCTACAAAGACGAATGCGAGAAGGAAGGGAAGAAGCCATGACAAAAACCGCAGAAACGAAGTGGGCGCCGCGCAGTCAGGCGTCCTTGAAGCGCGAGACCGCGCTGCGCCAACAGGTCCGCAACGTCGAGACGCAAATTTCTCAGGCGGGCCGCTTCCTGACCAAGGATGAGCGCCTGCGCGATTCGATGCAGGACAATATCACGCGGACGGGCAGCTTCCAGCCGAATCTCGGGCGAGTCCTGGCGGAGATCGAAGAGCGCAAGCTCACCATCCGCTCGCTCCGCGAAGTGAAGGCCGGGCTGGAAACACAAATCGAGGCCGAGTGCCGCATCCCCGAAGGGCGCGCGGCCAGCCTGGACAAGCTGGCGAAGCTGGCGCGGGCGCGGCTGGAATCGGACGCCGCCACCGAGAAACTGCTCGAAGGCGTGCGCGCGTCCCTGGCCAAGCGCCGTGAGATTACCGCCGAAATGCGCGCCCTGGCCCCGGCGCTGGAATTCTCCGGGGACTTCGACGAGGCGCGCTTCGACGCGCTGGAGCGCAGCGTCGGCCCGGTGCTCCCGGAGAGCCAGCGGCGCACGCGGCTGCTGCTGGGCGAGACCGGCGCGGGCATCGTGCGCTGCATCGCGCGCGTCCACCTGGAGATTGGCGAAACGTTTTTCCGCGCCGGCATCTTCGAGCCCGGCGAGGAAGTGCTGCTCTCGCAGGAAGAATTCGACGAATTGAGCCAGGCGCAGCTCGACTTGGGCGTGGACGAGACTACCCTTGCCGACGAAATCCCGAAGCGGTACGTCCCGGCGCGCGTGTGCAGCCCGGAGCAATTCGCGGCGGACAAGGCGGCGGGCAGCGACGTGCGCGACGTGTGGGCCGGGCAGGATTTTGAGGACCGCGAGGCGCGCATTGCCCGGCGCTCGGTGTTGTGCACGCAACGGCGCTGGGACCGCCTGGTGGAGGAATACTCCACCCGCAACGGTTGGTCGAGTGAGCAGGCGCGCCGCGAGGTCGAGCGGTTTGAAGGCCCGCGCCCCGTCGCTGCCTGAAACGAGGAGGCACTTTATGCCGGAATTCGACAATCGCTGGGTTGAAATCGCCTTCACCTGCGAGGGCGGCGACTGCTTCGCCAACCGCGACCCGGAGCGCGCCAAGCAAACCGTACTGGCCGAGCTGCGAAAGCATGGCGTGTTCTTCAGCGAAGGGCGCAGCGGCATTGACGCGGAATCCGCCGAGCAGTTGCTCCGCGAGAAGCAGATTCAAGCCGCGAACCCGAAGATGAGCGACGCCGAAGCGCGCCGCGCTTTGCGCAGCTATCCGACTGCGGCGAGTTTCAACCTCACGGGGGGGATGGCGCTCTCCGGCCTGGGCCTAGCGCAACGCGCCTGGGAATTGCAGTACCTCGGCGGCATCGAGGGCTACGCCGAGGCTTCGCGTCGCGCGCGGCTCGAATTCGTCGAGGCCCAGGCCGACCCGGACAAGCCGCTCGCCGCCAGCGTGCGCCAGTTGTTCGCCGAGCGCGCGCGGGGCGTGACGTTCGCCGGGCACCGCTCCTGCGGCTGCGCGCTGGTTCAGCATTGCGGCTGCGCTAAGGAGACGCGTGGCGGTTAAGGCCAGGACGGAGATGGAGCTGATTGGGGCGGAGGAATCCGCCCGCCGCCTGGACCAGGTGCGCGTGGCCGAGCTGAACCTGGAGCGCGCGCTCCTGTCGGGCAAGATTACGCGCGAGCAGTACGCGGCCTCCACCGACAAGCTGAACAAGGGCCAGCAACTCCTGGCGGTCCAGCTCAACACAACAAAACGCCAGCTGGACCTGGCCGGCGAGGCCACGCGGAAGATCACCATCGAGCAGAACAACGCCGGACGGGCCAGCAATTTGATTACGCGGATGTTCGGCGTGGAAGTGCCGCGCGCGATGGACGTGTGGCTCAACAAGAGCAAGCTCATCGGGCCCACGCTGTCAGCTGGATTCGGCGTGATCAGCGGCTTTTTCGCGGCTGGCATTTTGTTGTCGCTGGCCAAGGACATCGGACAGGTGATCGACAAGCTCTACGACTGGCACGGTGCGAACAAATTCGTCATGGAGTCCACCGTCCGAATGAACCAAGCCATCGTCGAGCAAGAGAAACGCATCGCCTCTTTGCAAAAGCAGATGGAGCTCGTGGGACTGAGCGGGTCCGCGCGGGTGGGCAAACAGCGGCAGCAACTCCTGAAAGACCTGGCAGAGACCGAGGCTGAGTACCAGAAGATTTTTGCCCAAGTGACTCCGCGCTTGATGTTCGTCGGCTCGGGTGGGGTGCCAACTACCGGAGACATCGAGGCGGGCATCGCCGGCAGCGCGGGCCAGAAGAAGCTGCAAGGCCTCATTGAGCAACTGGCCGTTCTCAGGGCGACGAGCCGCGCCCTGCGAGCGGAGATTGACCTGCTCGGCAAAGAGTTCTCGGACGCGCTGGGCAACGAAGCAACAACGGCCGCGGAGAAGGCCAAGCGGGAACTGCAAGGGCTTCAACGGGCCATTGCCCAATTCACGGCGGCCTCTGGCCGCGTCCGCCAGGATGTGCGGTTCCAGCGCGTCATCGACCAGGTATTCGGACCGGCGCCTGCCGGCGCCCCAGATGTCGGCCATCCAGACTTTCTCTCTGCCGGTCCCGGTGCTGTGTTCGAGAAGATTTTCCGTGACGCGAACCTGGAGGGACTGAAGCGCGGCGGCGACGAGTACAGGAAGGCCATGCAGGAACAGTTCCAGCAGATAGCGGAGCGCCATGCACAGATGGTGCGCGACATGGCCGGCCACCTGCGCGCGTTCGCGGAGAACCCTGTCGAGTACATCAAGGAGCGGTTCAAACAGATGTTCTTCGAGTTGCTCGCCAACTGGCTGCTGACGACGCGGGCAATGGGCGGCGCTTTGACCGGCGCTCGGCCGGGGGCGGGCGGGTTCTTCGGGTCACTGTTCGGGGGCTTGTTCGGCGGCGGAGGAGGCGGGATTTTCGGCGGCGGGCTGAGCTCGGGAATCCCCGGGATGCCAGGGACCACGCCGCCGTTTTTCCCGAGCGGCACAGCGGGCGGTTCAGCTTCGCCGCTGGGGATCGGCGCGAACATGGGCGCGCTGGCGGGAGACGCGGGGTCGCTCGTCGGCGGCATCGGCGGGACGTTGAGCGGCGGCGGCGGGTTCGGGTTGGGCGGGGTGTTGCCGGCGGGCGCGACGGCGGGCCGCGCGGCGTTGACGCGTGGCGCGGCGTTTCGCGCGGCGCTGCCGGGCCTCGCGGCCACGGGGTCGCTGATGCTGGCGTCGCTGATCGGCTTCAGCGGGCCGGGTCGCGGCGCGGCGTCGGGCGCGCTCACCGCCGGGGCGTTGAGCTTCGCGCTGGGGCTGGGCTTCGCGGGGTTCGGCATCGGCGCGCTCATCGGGGCCATCATCGGAATTTTCTCGCGGGGCCGGAAGCGGAAGCAGCGGGACGAGATCGAGCGGCAGGCGTTCCGCGCCATTGACCAGGTCAAGAACGCCTACAACCTGCACCAGCTCGACTTCAACAGCGCCATCGGGCAACTCGAACAGATCCGCGAGCAGGTGAACCAGGCCATGCGCCAGTTGAAGTGGCCTTCGCGCATGGACCCGCACATTGACCGCGCCATCCGCGAAATCAACGCCACCGAGCAGGAGCGCCAGCGCCGCGGGGGAATCATCAGCGGCCTGCCCGTGCCGGAGTTCGCCAGCGGCGGCTTCGTGCCCGGCAGTTCGCGCCAGGCCGTGCCGATTCTCGCGCACCCCGGAGAGGCCGTGCTCAATTACCGCCAGCAGCAGATGGTGGGGCCGGAGCGCATCCGCCAGGCGTTCAGTGCCACGGCTGCAAGCTCCAGCGCGCGGCGCGGCAGCTTCGCCTCGGGCGGCATGGTGAGTTCGACCGGGGAAGCGCCGAGCCACATCGAAATTCACAACCACATTAACTGTGTGGATGCTCGGGGAATCGAGGCGCTCCTGGTGCGGCACAGCGATGTGTTCGTCCGCTGGGCGCGGCGCGAGCTGCGCGACCGGGGAATTCATCCCAGCTTCTGAGGGGGCGGCTAATGGAAGGCGAGAGCACAACACGGATTGACCTGATGCTCTACAACGGCCCCGTTGTGGCCGGGCTACTCTGCAACGCCGTGCTGCTTCGGCTGATTATGTCGCACATCGAGAACAAGCCCATTACGCGGGAGCTCGCGGTCGAGCTGTGCGTCAAGGACTACACGAATTTCATTGTGCTGGTGGGCGGGCAACTGGAGCTTCTTCAGCCCGCCCCCAGGCAGACCCCTCAGTGACGTTGGCAGGGGGGCTCTCGGCCTCCTCTGAGAGCTCCTGGGCAGCACCCCGCTGGCAGCGCGAGCAGGGGCGCAAACTGGCGCTCCAGAAGCGGCCTCTCGACGCGCTGGCGGGTCGGGCTGGCTGCCCTCTACGGGGCGGGGAATCGGCAGCTTGGCCGGGCTGCTGGCCCCGTTCCGGCCTTCCCCTATAGCATCTGGCTTACTGCAGATTATCGTGGAAAATGCCACTGCAGATTATCGTGGAAAGCCTCACCGGACGATTGGAACGAGGCGGCTGCTATGCTAGAATTGCCGTCCCCGGTGTAAGCGTGGGCCTGTAGCTCAGTTGGTTAGAGCGCACCCCTGATAAGGGTGAGGTCGACTGTTCGACTCAGTCCAGGCCCACCATTCCTCATTCATGCCAGCGGTGGCGCCTTAGTCTGCGAAGACGCGCGCTGCTGTACGCTGGTTTCTCTCTCGGGACTTAACCGCGCCAGCCCTTCCTTCGTCTAAGGGCAGAGGTGCCGGTATGCCCGACGACCTGAGATTCGCCGTCCGTTCCTTGCGAAAGTCGCCCACGTTTACAGCTGTGGCCGTTGGCGTGCTCACGTTGGCCATCGGCGCGGGCACGGCCGTTTTCTCGCTGGTGGACGCTGTGGTTTTGCGCGGACTACCGTTTGACGAGCACGACCGCATCGCCGCAGTGCTCGAACACGACCCACAGCGCCCCGCCACCTTCGGCGGGGGAACCACCACCGCGCAGACCTTCCTCGACTGGCGCCGGGAGCAGAAGGTCTTCCGGTACATCACGGCCGTGGGAGGGGCACGCTTCCGGTTGCGCAACGAGCGCGGCGAACCGGATGATGCTTGGGCTCAGCGCGTCTCGTGGGAGTTTTTCCCCGTGCTGGGTATGGCGCCGATGCTGGGACGCGCCTTCACCCCCGAGGACGAAATTTGGGGCCGCCACCGGGTGGTCATCCTTACCCACGGCGCCTGGCTGCGGCGCTTGGGCGGCTCACCTGAAATCCTGCGCAAGACCGTTCAACTGGACGAAGAGCCCTGGGAAGTAGTCGGCGTGATGCCCCCGGGCTTTTCCTACCCGGTGGGCAGCGCGCGGCCGGCGGAGATGCTGGCCCCGCTGGCTTTTCGCGATTTCGAGCGCAGCCGCGAACGCGCCGGCCGAAACTACAACTGGACCGTTATCGGCCGGCTGAAGGACGGTGTGACTATCGAACAGGCCCACGAGCAGATGTTCGCCCTCACCGCCGCCCTCGACGCGCAGTATCCGAAGTGGAGCCCGGGACACCGCGCGCGTGTCATCCCGCTGCGCGAGCACCTGGTGGGCCGTGTGCGCGATTGGATGCTGCTCCTGCTGGGCGCCGTTGGACTGGTGCAGTTGATGGCCTGTGCCAACCTGGCCAACCTGATGCTGGCGCGGGCCACCGCGCGTATGCGCGACATGGCCGTGCGCGCCGCTCTGGGCGCGGGCCGCGCGCGCCTGGCGCTGAGCCTGCTGGCAGAGAGCTTGGTGCTCTCGCTGGCCGGCGGAGGCCTGGGCATTCTGCTGGCCAGTTATGGCGTGGACGTGTTGCGCGCGTGGCTGCCCACGAATGTGCCGCGTGTGGCCGACGTGGGCATAGATGTGCGCGTGCTGGGCGCCGCCGTGGGCGCGGCCCTGCTCACGGGGTTCATTTTCGGCATGGTGCCCGCTTTGCAGTCTTCGCGGCCGGACGCAGCCGCCGCGCTCCGCAGCGGCAGCCGCGGAGCGGGCGCCAGCCCCTTGGGCGAGCGCTTGCGCAGCGCCCTCGTGGTGACGGAAGTTGCGCTGGCCGTGGTGCTCGTGGTCGGAGCGGGATTGTTCATCGGCAGCTTCGCGCGGCTGATGCGCATCGAACCGGGCTTCGCCTACCAGAACCTCCTCGCCGTGAGCGTGGGGGTGGACACGCGAGGCGGTTTCGAAGAAGCGCGCCAGCGCGGCCGGCCCTACGTCGAGCAGATGCTCGAAGCGGCTCGCGCCGTGCCCGGGGTGGAAATGGCCGGAGCCGTCTCGGGGGGCCTGCCATTCTCCGGGAGCTGGAGCCGTGTGCCGGTTTCTTTGCCCGGCCGCGGCGAATTGCCCGGAGACGGCGCTAGTTGGGACGACAACTCCATTGACAAGCGCACTATCACCACGGAGTACCTTCAGGTCTTGCGCGTCCCCCTTCGCCGTGGCCGGTATTTCAACGAACAGGACCGCGAAGGCGCCGAGTTGGTCACGGTGATCAACGAAGCCGCCGCGCGCAAGTATTGGCCCGGCGCAGAAGCGCTCGGCAAACGCATCACCATGGACAACGTGGAGCGCACCGTCGTCGGGGTTGTCGGCGATATCCGCCACCTCGGCCCGGAGACGCCTCCCCGCCAGGAAGCCTACGCGCCGCTCGCGCAAAGCCAGGTCATCGGCATGACGTTGGTCATGCGGACCGCCGGCGACCCGGTGAGAGCTTTTCCAGCGGTGAAGGCGGCGATTTGGAAAGTGAACCCCGACCAACGACTGTTCACCGAAACGCTCACCCTCGAGGCCTATATGGACCGCCTCATCGCCCAGCGCCGCTTCAACATGGCCCTCCTTGGGTCGCTCGGAGCCCTGGGCTTGGTGATTTCCGCGGCCGGCATCTACGGCGTAATGGCTTACGTGGTGGCCCAGCGCACCAACGAAATCGGCGTGCGCATGGCCCTGGGCGCGACTCCGGGCACAATCCTGACGATGGTTCTTCGCCGGGCCACCGGGTTGATTGGTGCGGGCTTGGCCATCGGCGGAGTTGGTGCCTGGTACCTCTCCAAAGGGGCACAGGCTTTCCTATTCCAAATTGAACCCAATGATCCGGGCATTTTGGTTCTGGCGGTAGCGACCCTAGCTTTGGCCGGGTTGTTGGCCTGTATTGTGCCCGCGCGTCGCGCCGCTCGCGTCCACCCGGTGGTGGCCCTCCGGAGCGAATAGGGATACGGTAGCGGGGATGGCGCCTCCTGTCCGCAAGAATCCGACTTCCGCTAAAACCAAGAGAATGAATGTAATACGGCGAAGGCCCCAGCGAACCAATTCACTTCCGGTGGCATCCAATTAGGTGAAGAGCAGGCAAAACAGGGCCGTCTAATACTTTAGGAAACCACGAGGAGGGCCTATGGAAGTTCTTGTCGAAGGGCAGCAGCTTAACCACGCGCTCTACGGGTTCGGCACGGTGACCGAGTCCGACGAGGACCGCACCACCGTGGAGTTCCGCGGCCATGGCACCAAGAAGTTCGTCACCAGCCTGATGCAGGCGGAGTTGCTGGGGGTGGCCCCGTCCAAGCCCCGCAAGAGCCGCCGCCGCCGGGCCGCGGGCAACGGCAATGGCGCCGCCGCGGCGGTTGTCGGCCCAGCTCCCGCCACGGGAACGGAGAAGAAGCCCCGGCGCCGCTGAGCGTCGCGCGGATTCTCGTTTCCTGCCACAAGCATCCACCGCCCCGGCCAAGACCGGGGCGGTTTTTTTTGTGCTAGAATGACGCTGGTTGTCGCTGCATCCCTGCTGTTGCAACTCCCGTTGTTTTTTTTCTCCGGGGCGGTATCGTCTAGGGGTTAGGACGCCAGATTCTCAATCTGGAAACCCGGGTTCGATTCCCGGTACCGCTACCACCTTCTGTTTCCCTTGCAGCCAAAACCCTTGCCGCCGCTGGTAAGCTGATTTGCGAAACATGCGCGCCGCCGGGCCGACTCGTCGGGCATTTGTCACTGCGGGCAGATTCCGCTTCAACGGCGGCACGCGGGTGGCCGCGCTGCTGGCTCTCCTTGCGCAGGCCGGCGGCTGTGGTGGCTCTTCGGCCCCAGCCAATCCCAATCCGCCGGGGCCCGCGCCCGCGCCGGACCAATGGGTGCGCCTCGCCAACGGGCCGCTGCTGCGCCAGGAAGTCGGCGTGGCGGCCATCGGCAATTTGATCTATGTGATCGGCGGGTTCACCGCGGCCACGCAGCCTGCCAACGACGTCCAGGTGTACAACGTCGCCACCGACACCTGGACCACCACCACGCCGCTCCCCGTAGCCCTGCACCATCCCGGCGCGGCCGCCGTTGGCGGGAAGGTGTACGTCTTCGGCGGCTTCCCAGACCTGAGCGGCCAAGCCACCGATCAGACTTTCATCTTCGATCCGGCCACCCTTACCTGGACTGCCGGCCCGCCGATGCTGGAGCGCAAGGGCGCCGTGGCCGTGGCCGTTCAGGGGCAGCGCATTTTCGTGGCCGGGGGCGTCAACAACGGGGCGCGAGCGGCCTCGCTGCACGAGTTCAACCCAGGCACGCTCGCGTGGACCGTCCATCCCAGTATGACCACGCCGCGGGATCACCTGGTGGCCGGCGTCACGGGCGGCGGGCTCTTGGTCGTCGGGGGACGCAACAACACAGGCAACGAACTCCGCGTCGCCGAGTTCTTCAACCTGACCACGCTGAGCTGGAGCCTGCTCCCGCCCATGACCACGGGACGCTCCGGCAGCGCGGCCGCCGTTTTCGGCACGCGCTTCTACGTTTTTGGCGGCGAGGTCAACGCCACCGCCGCGAGCGGCGTGTTTCCCCAAACCGAGTATTTCGACACCGCCGACAACCAATGGCACACGGCCCTGCCCATGCTCACGCCGAAGCACGGCACCGGCGCGGCGGTCATCGCCAACCGCATTATCCTGCCGCAGGGCGCCATCGCCGCCGGCATCGGGCCCACCAATAGCTGCGAAGCCTACGTCGTCAATCAATGACCACGCACTCAGTCCTTGTGCCTGCGCGGTCGGCGTGTTAGATTGCGCAGGACTTGAGGCGCGGCGGGGGCTCGGCGCGCCGAATCCTGAGCGGACGCAGCCGGAACGAGAGGAACGATGGCCAACGAAGCCTTGGGGATGATCGAGACGAAGGGCCTGGTGGGCGCCGTCGAAGCCTCCGACGCCATGGTCAAAGCCGCCAACGTCGTTCTCATCGGCAAGGAATACATCGGCTCGGGCTACGTCACTGTCATGGTGCGCGGCGACGTGGGCGCCGTGAAGGCCGCCACCGACGCCGGGGCCGCGGCCGCCCGCCGCGTAGGAGAGCTGGTGGCCGTGCACGTCATCCCGCGTCCGCACGAGCACGTCGAGAAGATTCTGCCCGGCGCCGCGCGAAAGTAGCGCCGCGCGGAGAGCACGCAACACGGGTGACGCAAGACGGTTGACGATTCTTCAATGACACTCCGCGACCGCGACCTCGTCTCCATCCAGGAAGCCCGCGAACTGGTGGCCCGCGCCTCCGAGGCTCAGAAAAAAATCGCCCGCTTCTCCCAGGAACAGGTGGACGCCGTGGTGGAGGCCTGCGCCTCGGCCGCAGCGGAAGCGGCCGAGCCGCTGGCCCGCCTGGCGGTCGAAGAGACCGGCTACGGCAACGTCCCCGACAAGATCATCAAGAACCAGGTGGGCGCCGTGGAAGTGCCGCGCCGCATCCGCGGCATGAAGACTGTGGGCATCCTCAGCCACGATACCGAGAAAGGCATCGTCGAAGTGGCCTCGCCCGTGGGCGTGGTGGCGGCCATCATTCCGACCACGAATCCCACCTCCACGGCCATCTACAAGACGCTGATTTCGCTGAAGGCGCGCAACGGAGTGGTGGCCAGCCCGCACCCCAACGCCAAGCGCTGCATCTGCGAAACCATGGCGCTGCTGGCCCGTGCGGCCTACAAAGCCGGGGCGCCCGAGGGCCTGGTCGGCTGCATGAGTGACCCTACCGTGCAGGGCACCCAGGAGCTGATGCGCTTGCGCGACGTCGGCGTCATCCTGGCCACCGGGGGGGCCGGCCTGGTGCGCCAAGCCTACAGCAGCGGACGCCCGGCCTACGGCGTGGGTCCCGGTAACGTTCCCGCGTATATCGAGCGCACCGCCGACGTGCGCGAAGCGGTCGCCAACATCATCGCCGGGAAGACCTTCGACTACGGGACGATCTGCTCCTCGGAGCAATCCATCGTGGTGGACGAAGCCATCCGCGACCAAGCCCTCGAAGAGTGCCGCAAGCAAGGCGCGCACTTCCTCAGCCCCGACGAAGCGGCGAAAATCGGCGCCATGGTCCTCGACCCGGTGCGCCACGTCCCCAACGCAAAAATTGTCGGCCAGCCTGCCACCAAGCTGGCCGCCCTGGCCGGCATCACCGTGCCGCCGGAGACGCGCGTGCTCATCGCGCGCCTCGAACCCCACCAGGTGGGCCGCGAGTTCCCGCTCTCCGCGGAGAAACTCTCGCCCATCCTGGCGTTCTATTGCGTGGCCAACAGCGCGGCGGCCATCGAGCTGTGCACGCGCTTGCTGCTCTTCGGGGGCGCGGGCCACACCGCCGCCGTCCACACGCAGAACGAAGCCGTGGCGCGCGAGTTCGGCTCTGCCGTGCCCGCCTTCCGCGTGGCTGTCAACACCAGCGCCGTCCATGGCTCCATCGGCTACTCGACCAATCTTTTCCCCGCGATGACTCTGGGCTGCGGCTCTCCCGGCGGCAACATCACCTCCGACAACATCGGCCCGCAGCACTTGATGAACATCAAGCGCATCGCCTGGCGCTCCCGCGCCATCGAGCACCGCACCATCCCCGAAACCCAGCGCCTCGCCTCCCCCGTAGGGGCGGCGTTTAGCCCGCCCCGTTCCGCCTCCGGCGGCACAACCTCTCAGCCCGCGCCCTCAGGGTCCTCTTCCTCTGGGGGTGGCCCGGTCGTTCAGCCTGAGCCCCCTGCCAAGGCCGTCGCTGCGGCCGCTTCCGCCGGTTCCACTGGCCCGGACCGCGCGCTGATCGCCGGCATCGTCGCGCGCGTCTTCCAACAGGCCGGCATCCCGCGTAGCACAGGCTTGCAGCCTGTGCCCTCCGCGCGCTCCGCGCCCGCTTCATCTTCCGCATCCAGTGGCACAGCCTCTCAGGCTGTGCCCTCCGCGCCCTCTGCTCCTGGCGCGCCCTCCGGGCCTGCTCCGCAAGCCGCTGCGTCTCCCAAGAAGGACCCCGCGCCTGCCGCTCCGGAAATCGCCGCCTTCGTCTCCGAAAGCGACGTGCGCATGGCCGTCATGCGCGGTCAAAAGATATTCATCGGTCCCAAGACCATTCTCACGCCCTCGGCCCGCGACCTCGCCTCCGAGCACGAAGGCGTCCTCGTGGAAACCTCCTGCACCAGGCCGGGCGGCTAACTGCGCCTCCGCCCCGCGCCGATTGACAGCCGCCCCGCGCCGGGGGTACAAGGGAGTCCCCTTCCTGGAATCCCCGCGCCGGGAGGATTCGCGTGAGCGACAGGCCGACCCACGAAGCTTCGCTGGCGGGGCCGCCGGCCTCCGCCGCGCGGCTGCCGGACGACCTGGTCCGCGTGCTCTCGCAGAAAGTGGTCGGCCAGCCTTCCGCCATGAGCGTAATTGTCCCGTACCTGGAGATGTACCAGGCAGGACTGGCGCCGGAGGGCCGCCCCGCGGGCATCTTCCTGCTGCTGGGGCCCACCGGCACCGGCAAAACGCGCACCGTGGAAGCGCTGGCGGAGGTGCTGCACGGGCACGCCGCCAAGATCGTCAAAGTCAACTGCGGCGAATACCAACTCGAACACGAAGTGGCCAAGCTGATCGGCGCGCCGCCGGGCTTCATCGGCCATCGGGAGTCGACGCCGTTCCTCACCCCGTCGCGGCTGGCCTCGGCCGCCAGCGACCACTGCGATTTGGCCCTGGTGCTCTTCGACGAAATCGAAAAGGCCGCGCACTCGCTCACGCGCCTGCTGCTGGGCGTGCTGGACCGCGGCGTGCTCCAGTTGGGCGACAACACCACCGTCAACTTCGAGCGCACCTTCATCTTTCTCACCAGCAACCTGGGCGCGCAGGAAATGATGAAGGAGCTCAGCCCCGGCCTGGGTTTTGCCGCCAATCTGCCGCGCGAGCGCGCCCAGGTCGGGTCGCGCCTGGAGTCCATCGCCCTGGCCGGCATCCGCAAGATCTTCTCGCCGGAGTTCGTCAACCGCATCGACGCGGTGGTCACCTACCGCCCGCTCGACGAGCAGTCGCTGCAGGCCATCCTCGACCAGCACATCGCCGGCTTGCAGGCCCACGTCAATACGCGACTGGGCCCGCGCTGCTTCCAGATCGAAGTCAGCGACGCCAGCCGCCGCTTCCTGCTGGAACGCGGCGCCAGCGCGGAGTACGGCGCGCGCGAGATGAAGCGCGTGATCCATCGCCACCTGACCCAACCGCTCGCCAGCGCCGTGGCCCGCGCCCAGATTGAACCCGGCTCGCGCGTGGTTGTCGAGCCCGCGGAAGACGGCCAGGGCTTGCGGCTCCGGGCCCAACCCGGCGTCTCCGGCGGCCCGCACCCGGTGGTGGTCCGGGTGCGCCCGGCAGTGCTCCTGGTGGACGACAACCACGACCTGCTCGGCTTTCTCGAGCAGGCCCTGGCACAGGAAGGCTACCAGCCGTTGACCGCGGAATCCGCGCGCGCCGCCCGCCGCTTGATTGAGCAGCAGTCCCCGGCCGCGGCGCTGCTGGACTACGCGCTTCCCGATGGCAATGGGCTCGAGCTGGCCCTGCTGCTCCGGCGGCAGAACCCCAATATGGACATCGTGCTCATGACCGGCGGGGCCATGTCCGCCGAAGAAACCGAGTTGTGCGCGCAATTCGGCTTCCCGTTGCTGCACAAACCCTTCCTCACCGCAGACGTCACCGCGCTGCTGCGCAACCGCATCCCGCGCGTCACCGCTGTCCGCGCCTAGCACCGGCGCACTCGCTTCCCCGCCACCCCGCATGGGGCCGGCTGCATCTCATGAGTTAGGGCTACAATGGGGTCAGGATGCGGACCAGCCAGGCAATGCGGTACGCACGATGGGCGGCGGGCGCCGCGGTCCTGCTGACGGCGGTGGTCGCCGGAGCGTATTTTGGGCGCGCGTGGCAGGCCCGGCAGGCGCGGCTGGCGGCCCCAGCGGTGGTGCCCGCCACCGTACACAAGCGCTCCGAATCGTTTTCTTTTTCCAAGGTGGAAGCCGAGCGCACGCTCTTCACCGTGCGCGCGTCGCAGGCCACCGAGTTCAAAGAAGGCGGCCAAAGCCTGCTGGAAGACGTGTGGATCACCATCTACGGCCGCGCCGGCCGCCGCTTCGATAACATCCACACCCGCGAGTGCGACTACCAGCCAGCCACCGGGCGGATCCTGTGCAAGGGCGACGTGCAGATTGAGCTGGAAAGCGCGGAGGAGGCCCGCGAGCGGCCCGGCGAGCGCGTCATCCGCCTGCGGACCACGCGCGTCAGCTTCGATCGCGAAACCGGCGAAGCGCGCACCGACCAGCCGGTGGAGTTTCACTTCCCCTACGGCAGCGGGCGCGGGGCCGGGTTGCGTTACAGCACGCGCGCGGCGGTGGCGCGCCTGGAGCGAGCCGTGGAAGTCACCCTGCACCCCCGCAGCGGCGGCGCCCCACTCACCTTTACCGGCGACGCGCTGGAGTTTCGCCGCGACGCACGCACCATGACTCTGCTGGCCCCGGTGCGCGCGCAGCAGGGCAACGGCAGGCTTACCGCCGGCGCGCTCACGCTCGAACTCGACGGGGAGATGCGCGGCCGCCGCCTGGTGGCCGGAGACCAGCCGCAGTTCATATCCCGGGACGCGCGCGGGGAGAGCCGCTTGACCGCCCGCGAGCTGGCGGTGCTCTTCCATCGCCAGGGATACGCCGAGCGCGTACTGGCCACCGGCGACGCCGCTTGCGCCTCCACTTCGCCACGGGTTGCGGAGCGCATCACGGCGCAACGCATGGACCTGGAGGTGGCCGATCAGGGACGCAACCCCGGCTCGCTGCTGGCCGCGGGCGGCGTCGGGGTCACCTCGCGCGTGGCCGGCGCGGGGGGCGCTTCGCGTGAAATGGAAACGGCGGAACTGCGCCTGTTTTTCGCCCGCGCGGCCCGGGCCGCGGGCCGGCAGCTCGAGCGCGCCGAGTCTCCCGCGCCCGCGGTGGTGCAATGGAGCGAAGGCGAGGAGCGCGCTGCGCTGCGCGCCGCGCGCCTGAGCGCGGAATTCGAGCCGCAAACGCGCATGCGCCGCCTGTGGGGGCGCGAGGGCGTGAGTCTGGAGCGGCGCTTCGGCCATGCTCCGGCGCAAGCGGTGGACTCGCGCGAGTTGACCGTCGAGTTCGGCGCGCGCGGCGACTGGCGGGAGTTCACCCAAACGGGCGACGTGCGCTTCCGCGAAGGCCCGCGCTCCGCGCAAGCGCAGCAGGCCCGCGGCCTTCGTGACTCGGAGTTGCTCGCGCTTTCCGGCGCTGCGGCCGTGGCCGACGGTGTTTCCCGCACCACCGCCGCGGACATCGTCATCAACCAGCGCACCGGAGAGGTCCGCGCCACGGGCGGCGTGCGCACCAGTTATCTGGCCGCGGGCGCGGCGCGGCCCGGCGAGGCCTCGCCGTTTGTTCCCGCCTTCAGCCCGCAACCGGCGCACATCACGGCCACGGAGATGCGCGCCCTGCGCGGCGACGGCCGCGCCGCCTACACCGGCAAGGCGCGCCTGTGGCAGGGGGAGGCGGTGATCGAATCGGACGCCATCGAAATGCGCCGTTCGGCGGACGACGCCCAGTTATTCGCCCGGGGCAACGTCCGCGCCATTTTCCCACAAACCGGCGCCGGCCCGGCCGCATCGCCGCCCGCCGTGTGGCGGGCCCGTGCGGGCACGCTGGCCTATCGCAGCGCGACGGGCGTGGCGCGCCTCGAAGAAAACGTCCACGCCGAATCCAGCGCCGGAGAGATCCAGTCGCCGCGGCTGGACCTGTTTCTGACCGCCGCGGCCGGCCAGCCGCAACGCTTGGCGCGGGGCGAGGCCACCGGCGGCGTCACCGTCAAGCAAGGCGCGCGGCGAGGCGCCGCGGATCGCGCGGACTACTTCGCCTCCGAAGGCAAGTTCGTCCTCTCCGGCGGGAAACCCACGCTCTATGACGGGGCACTGGGCGCCACCAGCGGCCGTCAATTGACCTTCTTTCTGGCGGATGATAGGATTCTGGTCGAGTCGGAGGAAGGTTCGCGAACGGTGACGAAGCACCGCGTTGACAAATGACTCGGGATGTTAAGACTCCAGGCCGTCGAGCTGAGCAAATCCTTTCGGGGCCGGAAGATTGTTGACAACGTCACACTGGACATTGAGCAGGGCCAGGTGGTGGGACTGCTCGGCCCCAACGGCGCAGGCAAGACCACCACGTTCTACATGCTGGTCGGGCTTACCCGCCCCGACGCCGGCCGCGTCCTGCTCGACGGCAGCGATATCACGGACCTGCCCATGTATCTCCGTGCCCGCAACGGCTTGAGCTACCTCCCGCAGGAACCTTCCGTCTTTCGCAAGCTGACCGTGGAACAGAACCTGATGGCCGTGCTGGAGACCCTGCCCATTTCCCCGGAGCAGCAGCGCGATCGTCTCGAGGAGCTCCTGGCGCAGATGGGGCTGGATCAGGTCCGCGCCAACAAGGCCTACACGCTCAGCGGCGGGGAGCGCCGCCGCCTGGAAATCGCGCGCTCGCTCGTGCTGCAACCCTTGTTCGTCCTGCTCGACGAGCCGTTCTCCGGCATTGACCCGCTCACCGTGGTGGACTTGCAGAAGACCATCGCCGGCCTGCGCGCCGCGGGCATCGGGGTGCTCATCACGGACCACAACGTGCGCGAGACCTTGCGCGTAACCGACCGCGCGTACATTATTAACGAGGGACGGATTTTCCGCGCCGGGTCTCCGGACCAGTTGAGCGCCGACCCGGAGGTCCGCCGGGTGTATCTCGGCGAGCAGTTCAGCATCCACTAGAGCTGCCCGTGGAGCGAATCTTGGCACAAGGGAACACCCCGGACGCGAAGTTCCGGGGCTAGGAATCGCCACCCGCCTTCCTGGCCCCCACTTCCCTCCCGGGGGCGGCAAAATCAGAGACGCATGGGCAACTTCCTCCAGCCACGGTTGCACTTGAAGGTCGCGCAGAAGCAGATCCTCACGCCCGGCCTGGTGCAGATGGTCAGCGTCCTCGCGCTCAACCGGCTCGAGTTGCGGGAGATGATCAACCAGGAGATGGTGGCCAATCCCGTCCTGGAAGAGCTGGGCGACGACGCTTCCGCCCCGGACATGGAAGAAGAAGAGGACGATAGCGCCCCCGTCTCCAGCCAGGCGGTGGCCGGCGACGAGTCCGGCGCGCCCGCCGAAGTCCCCGCGGAAGCCCCGGCGGAAACGGGGGCCGTCTCCGCCGCCGATTCTGCCGCGGACGAGGACGGTTTCGATGCCGACGGCCATCGCGAGATCCGCGATCACATCCGGCAAGAGCTGATCAAGGAAGGCGCTACCCCGGAGAGCGCCAACCCCTTTGATGAGTTCGACGCCTCCGCTTTTTTCAACCAGTACCTCGACACGGGAGCGGAAACCCACCGCGAGCATGAAGAGATCGAGCGCCCCTCTTTCGAGACTTTCCTCTCCTCCCCCCAGCGACTGGCCGACCACCTGACCTGGCAATTACGCTCCACGGTGTGCAACGACACGGTCCGCGAAATCGCCGAGGTCATCATCGGCAACCTGGATGAAGACGGCTACCTCACGGCCACCCTCGAAGAAATCGCGCAGAGCGGCGGATATGACCCGGAAGACGTCGAGGAAGCCCTGGCCATGATGCAGGAATTCGACCCCCTGGGGGTGGCGGCGCGCAACCTGCGCGAGTGTCTGCTCCTCCAGCTCAAGACGCTCGACCCCGGCAACAAGCTGGCCCAGCAGGTGGTGTCCGAGTGCCTGCCGCTGCGCGCCTTCGGCGAGACGCCCAGTCCGGAGCAGCCCGATTCACCCCTGGTGCGGCACTTCCAGAACAACCAGTTCAAGGAGATCGCCCGCGCGCTCAACCGCCCGGTGGAGATGATCAAGCGCGCCGTGGACGCCATCAAGCGCCTAGACCCGCGCCCCGGCCTTCGTTACAACAAGACCGAGACCCGCGTGGTGGAGCCCGACGTTTACTTCCGCAAGAACGAAGATGGCTGGCAGGTGTTCATGAACGAAGACGATCTGCCCCAGCTCCGCTTGAGCCCCATCTACCGCCGCTTGATGGCCCGCGACAACGCCGATAAGGACGTCCGCTCCTACGTCAAAGAGCGGTTCACCGCCGCCATCCAGCTCCTGAAGAACATCGAGCAGCGCAAGCACACCATCGTCCGCGTGTGCCAGGCTATCATCCGCCACCAGAGCGACTACCTGGACCTGGGCCCGGATCAGCTTCGCCCCCTGATGATCAAGGAGGTGGCGGAAGAGGTGGGGGTGCACCCCTCCACCGTCAGCCGCGCCGTGGCCAACAAGTACGCGCACACGCCCCAGGGCGTGGTCGAGCTGCGCTCGTTCTTCTCCGAATCCGTGCAGGGCCCGGGCGGCGATTCGGTTTCCCTGCTGACGCTGAAGCGGCGGGTGCGCAAGATGATCGAGGAAGAAGACTCGCTCCGGCCCCTTACCGACGACCAGATTGCCAAGAAACTCGACGAGGAGGGCATCCACGTCACGCGCCGCACGGTCGCCAAGTACCGCGAAGACATGCGCATTCCCAGCACCCACCAGCGCCGCGTCAAGACGTAGCCCCTGAGCCATGCTCCACCCCCCTTCCCCTCGCCGCGCCTCCCGCCGCATGGTCATCCTGACCGGGCTTTCCGGCTCGGGCAAAGGCTCCGTGCTCAAGACCTTCGAAGACCTGGGTTTCTACTGCGTGGACAACCTGCCCGTGGGCTTGATCCCCAGCTTCAGCGAGTTCTTTGCGGAAAGCGAGGAAATCCAGCGCGCCGCGCTGCTGGTGGACGCCCGTGAAGGCGAAAACCTGGCGCGCCTCCCGCTGGTGTACCGCAGGCTGCTGCGTGACTATCCCGTTTCCCTGATTTTCATCGAGGCTGGCGAGGAAGCCTTGCTGCGCCGCTTCAGCGAAACGCGCCGTCCGCATCCCCTGGCCCGCGGCGACAGTGTGCGCGACGCCATCCGCCGTGAGCAGAAGCTCATGGCCCCCATCCGCGAGCTGGCCGACCTCACCATTGACACCACCCGCTTCAACGTCCACGAGCTCCGCCGCTTCATCACCCGGCGCTTCGAGCAGCAGGCGCCCCGGCCCCTGCTGGTCAGTGTGGTCAGCTTTGGTTACCGCCACGGCGTGCCCAACGACGCGGACCTGGTCTTCGACGTCCGCTTCCTGCCCAACCCCCACTTCGTGCCCAAGCTGCGGCCCTTCTCCGGCCAGGACCGGCGCGTGGCCCGGTATGTCCGCTCCTTTCCGCAAACCGGCGAGTTCCAACGCCGCCTGCGCGGCATGCTCACCTATCTGCTGCCGCATTACATCCGCGAGGGCAAGAGCTACTTGACCATTGCCTTCGGGTGCACCGGCGGCCGTCACCGCTCCGTCATGATGGCCGAGACCGTGCGTCGCGATCTGGCCCGCGCCGGCTACGAAGCCAAAGTCGTTCACCGCGACCTCGAAAAAGGCGCCGCCTGACCCCTGGGCGTGCGGCGGCCAGGCAACAGGAAGGGACAGCCCCGGCCCAGGCAAACCGCCGCGCGAAATCTCGAAATCTCAAAATCACGAAATGCCCAATGCGGCCGGGGACGAGCCCTTCCATCCCGCGGATGGAGAGGGCCGGGCCGCTGAGGTATCATGAGACGATGCGCGGCGGGGGAACTGGCTTCTGCTTTTCTCTTCTGAACTGAAGCGGCTGCTGGGCTACGTCCGGCCGTACACGGGCCGGCTGGCGCTGGCCGTGGTGTTGATGGGCCTGGTGGGTCTGGCCGAGGGGCTCACGGCGCTAATGATTATCCCCGTGGTGGACTTCGTCCTCGACCCCAAGGCGCAGGCCGACACTATCCCGCTGCTGAAAATCCCCTTCACCGACCAGACGATCCACCTCGATTCGTTTTTCCCAGATTCCGTGCAGCACGTCTGGACCGTCTTCGCGATTTCTTTGGCCGTGCTCTTCATCGGCAAGGGATTGGCCGAGTTCTTCGGCAACACGCTGACGCAGTACGTGGGTCACGCCGCGGTCACCGACTTGCGCAACCAGGTGTACGCGCGGCTGATCCGCCAGCCCATCGGCTTCTTCGAGTTCCAACCCACCGGACGGCTGATCTCCGCGGTGATCAGTGATGTCGAACGCGTCCGCGCCGCTCTCTCCGAGTGGCTGGCCGATTTCTTCCGCCAGTCCTTCACGCTGTTGTTCCTGTTCCTGGTGCTGCTGCGACTGGACTGGCGGCTTACGCTGGGTTCCATGGTGCTGATCCCGGTGGTGGTCATCCCCGTGGCCCGGCTCGGGCGGCGCATCCGCGGCGCCATGCAGGCCAGCCAGTCCCGGCTGGCGGAGCTGAGTCAGATTCTCCAGGAGACCGCCAGCGGCAACCGCGTGGTGAAGGCCTTCGGCATGGAGCAGTTCGAGCTGGAGAAGTTCCGCGCCACCGCCCGCCGCCTGCTCCGCGAGAACATGCGCTGGATTCGCGCGCACGCTCTTACCTCGCCGCTGATGGAATTGCTCGGCGCCGTGGTGCTGGTCTTCCTGCTGCTGTACGCCCGCGACCAGATCCGCTACGGAGTCATGACCGAGGGGGTCTTCCTGGCCTTCACCTACGCCCTGCTGAAAATCTATGAGCCGGTCAAGCGCCTGGGCGGCATCTACCACCAGTTCCAGCTCGCGCTCGGCGCCAGCACGCAGTTTTTCTCTTTCCTGGACCTGCCGGAAGAAGCGGCCGACGCGCCCGGCGCGAAAGCGCTGCCGCACTTCTCCCGCGACGTGGAGTTTGAGAATGTCGGCTTCGCGTATAATGACGGCCCGCCGGTGCTGCGCGGCGTCTGCCTGCGCGTGCGCGCCGGCGAAGTGGCGGCGATTGTCGGGCTGAGCGGCGCGGGCAAGACCACGTTGGTCAATCTGCTGCCGCGGTTCCACGCCGCCACCAGCGGCGCGGTGCGGATTGACGGGCACGACGTGGGCGATGTAAGCCTGAGCAGTTTGCGGGAGCAGATGGCCATCGTCACCCAGGAGACCATCCTCTTCAACGACACGGTGTGGAACAACATCTGCTACGGCCGCCCTGGCCTGCCGGAAGCTCGCGTCGTCGCCGCCGCGCAGGCCGCCCGCGCCCACGACTTCATCCTGGCGCTGCCGCAGGGCTACCAGACTTTGCTCGGCGAGCGCGGCCAGCGGCTCTCCGGCGGCCAGCGCCAGCGCCTGGCCATCGCCCGGGCGCTGCTGAAGAATTCGCCCATCCTGATCCTGGACGAGGCTACTTCGGAGCTGGACTCGGAGTCGGAGCTGGAAGTGCAGCGGGCCCTGGCCAACCTGATGGCCGGACGCACCGTCTTCGTCGTTGCCCACCGGCTCTCCACCATCCGGCGCGCCGACCAGATCGTGGTGCTGGACGACGGGGCCATCCGTGAAACCGGCACGCACGATGAGTTGCTGGCCCGCGGCGGTCCGTACGCCCGGCTGTACGAATTGCAGTTCGCCGATGCGCCTGAGCCGCGCCGCGCGGTGACCACCGGCGAGTAGAGGAACCGATGGCTGATTCGGCAGTCAAGTCCATGACCGGCTACGCCCAGGCCCGCGGCGAGCGCAACGGCTGGGCCGTGCGCCTCAGCCTGCGCAGCGTGAACCACCGCTTCCTCGATTTGCACCTGCGCTTGCCGGAGGGCTGGGAGGCCTTCGAGCCGCGCATCCGCCAGGCGTTGCGCGACCGCATACGCCGCGGCCACGTGGATGTGACCTTGCACTACGAATCGGCGGGGCCGGCCGCGGTGCGCGTCAACCGCGAAGTCGCCGCCGCCTACCTGGAGGCGGCCCGCGATTTGCAGAAGCAATTCCGCCTGCTCGACGAGCCGGACATGGCCGCCATCCTGCGCCTGCCCGGGGTCATTGACTCCGCAGGGCCCGGGGAGGATGAGCAGGAACAAGTCGCGAGCATCATCGCATCCTGCCTCGAGCAGGCCTGCGCGAGCCTCGACGAGATGCGGCGCGCCGAGGGCCGCGCCCTCGCCACGGAGATGCGCGCGCGCCTTCAGCACATCGCGCGAAACGCCCTTCAGGTAGAATCGCTGGCCGCGGAGAGTGTTCCCGCGTACGCGCAGAAGCTGGAAGCGCGCCTGCGCGACCTGCTCGCCGATACCGCCGTGGAGCCCGCCCGAATCTTGCAGGAAGCGGCCCTGGTGGCTGAGCGCGGAGACGTGACCGAGGAAGTGGCCCGCCTCAAGAGTCACGCGCGCCAGTTCGAGGAGTTGCTGGCGGGTCCGGGGGAAGTGGGCAAGAAGCTCGACTTCCTGCTCCAGGAGATGCAGCGCGAAGCCAACACCATGCTGTCGAAGACCCCGGGCGTCGAAAGCGGCGGCTTGGCCATCACCACCCTGGCTCTGGAGATCAAATCGGAGATCGAGAAGCTGCGCGAGCAGGCGCAGAACATCGAATAACATGCCCTACGCTCACGAGCCGCTGGTGTTCATCGTTTCCGGGCCGTCCGGTTCGGGCAAGTCCACGCTGGTGAAGAAGCTGCTGGAATTGCCGGGCGCCATGTTCTCCGTCTCGCTCACGACGCGGCCGCCGCGGGAGACCGAGCGTTCCGGCGAGTGGTATCAGTTCGTCACCCCCGCGGAGTTCCAACGGCTGGTGGAGGCCGGAGAGTTCCTGGAGTACGCCTGCGTCTTCGGCAAGCACCACTACGGCACGCCGCGCCGGTCACTGGACGAGGCGCGCGCCCAAGGAATGGACCTGGTGCTGGAGATAGACGTGCAAGGCGCTGAACAGGTGAAGCACAAGCTGGCCGGCGCGGTGAGCATCCTGATCCTGCCGCCCTCGCGCCAGGACCTCGAGCAGCGCATCCGCGCCCGTGGCCAGGACACCGAGGACGAAATCCGCCGCCGCTTGGAACGCGCCCGGCAGGAAATGTTGCGTTACTTGGATTATGATTATGTCGTGGTCAACGACGACTTGGCCCGCGCCGGCCACGAAGTGCAGGCCATTGCCCTGGCCGCACGCAGCCGCAGCGCGCGCAACGAGCGGCGCATTTCCCGTATCCTGGATTCTTTTGGAGGCTGAGTGCGAATGGCCGTGTATACCCAAGCCCCAGAAAGCGTCTTCATCTATGTGATTGTGGCGGCGCGCCGCGCGCGGCAATTGCAGAACGGCGCCCGCCCCCTGGTGGACTCGCGCTCCAGCAAGCCCACGCGCATCGCCCAGGACGAACTGGCGCGCGGCGTGCTCGAGTACCAGGTGCCCGACATCCCCGGCGCCGAGGACGACGAGCGCGAGAGCCGGCGCCGCAAGTAGCACAGGCTAGTAGCCTATGCACATCCAATGCCGGGCGCGGGGCGCCAGGCGATGGTCCAGGTGGGATCTAGCAGCTTGTTGAAAAACGCTTTTGACTGTCATCCGGAGCGAAGCGAAGGATCTGCATCTTGCAGAAAACTCCAGGAAATGCAGATTCCTGGCCGCCTGCGGCGGCTGGGAATGACAACGTTCTGGTTTTTTCAACAAGCTCCTAGAGCCGGAGCGGACGTTGTCCATTTCCAACTGTTTACGGCTGTTGGCTGTGAGCCTGGGCGCTTGGCCAACGGAAGCACGAAAATGAAAATCGCACTCGGTGTCACCGGCGGCATCGCGGCCTACAAGGCGGCTGAGCTGGTCCGCCGTCTCCAGCAGGAGAAGCTCGAGGTGCAGGTGGTGATGACGCGGTCCGCCCAGCAGTTCATCCAGCCCCTCACCTTCGCCGCGCTCACCGGGCAGAAAGTCATCACGGACATGTTCGCGCCCGAGTCCGGCGGCCCGGCCAACGTGGAAAGCGCCATCGAGCATATTGCCGTGGCCCAGCGCATCCGGCTGCTGGTGATTGCCCCTGCCACCGCCGACGTGCTGGCCAGGCTGGCGCATGGCGAGGCCGACGACTTCCTCACCACCCTGTACCTGGCCACCCAGGCCCCGGTGGTGGTGGCTCCGGCCATGAACGTGAACATGTGGGAGCACGCGGCCACACAGGAAAACGTGGCCACGCTGCGCGCGCGCGGCGTGCACGTGGTGGAGCCGGACGAAGGCTATCTGGCCTGCGGCATGACCGGCGCCGGCCGCCTGGCCGCCACGGAGACCATCGCGCGCAAGGTGTGCGAAGTGCTTGGCCTGCGCCACGATTTGCTGGGCGATACCGTGCTGGTCACCGCCGGTCCCACCCGCGAGCCGGTGGACCCTGTGCGGTATATCACCAATCGCTCCTCGGGCCGCATGGGCTACGCCCTGGCCGAAGCTGCGGCGCGCCGCGGCGCCCGCGTGGTTCTGGTCAGCGGCCCCGCGGCCGTCGAACCCCCCGCCGGCGTGGAGGTTGTTCCCGTGGAGACCGCGGAGGAGATGCACCGAGCGGTGCTGGCGCGCGTGAGCGAAGCGACGATCGTGGTGAAGGCCGCCGCCGTTGCCGACTATCGCCCCGTGGCCCCCCGGCAGAGCAAGATCAAGCGCGCTCCGGGCCCGGCTACGCTCGAACTCGAACCCACGCCGGACATCCTGGCCGACTTGGCACGCGAGAAAGGCTCCCGCTTCTTCATCGGCTTCGCCGCGGAGACCGGCGACGTGGCCGCCAACGCCCGGCAGAAGCTCGCGGCCAAAGGCGTGGACATGGTGGTGGCCAACGACGTCACCCGCCCCGGCGCCGGCTTCGATGCGGAGACCAACGTCGTCTCCATCTTTTTCCGCGACGGGCGTCAGCTCGACTTGCCGCAGATTTCCAAGCTGGAAGTGGCCCACCGGATCTACGACGAGGTGCTGCGCGCCCGCAGCCCCCGTGCCTCCGGGTCGTGAAGCGGGTGATTCTGCGGCGGGGGCCTGGGGGTTTGCGGTCAGGGAGATTGTTCTGAGATCGAGATCTGACAGGAAGGCCCGTTGAACTCCGGCGCCCGCGCCAAACTGGAAGCCCGCCTCCGCTATTACCACGACCTGCGCATCACTTCGTTCTATCGCGACCGAGCGCCATCGCGCGCTGCGCCGGTAACGGCGGGGCTTGGCCTGCCGGCTGCCGCTGCCGGGACCAGCGCCACGGCCGGCGGCGCTCCTTCCTTTGTTCCGTTGGTTGCCGCGCCAACGCTCTTCGAAGCCGCCGAGCGCATCGAAGGCGATACGCTCGAAGCCATCCGCGCGTTTATCGGCGACTGCCGCCGCTGCCCGTTATGCCAGAACCGCAACTCCATCGTTTTCGGCGACGGCAATCCCCGCGCCGAGCTGGTGTTGGTCGGCGAAGGTCCCGGCGCCGACGAAGACGCCCAGGGCCTGCCCTTCGTGGGCCGCGCCGGCAAGCTGCTCACCGACATGATCGAGCGCGGCATGGGCCTGCGCCGCAGCGACGTGTACATCTGCAACGTGGTCAAGTGCCGCCCGCCCGGCAACCGCCTGCCTGAGAAAGACGAAATCGCCACCTGCTCGCCCTTCCTGCTGCGGCAGCTCGACGTGATCAAGCCCAAGGTCATCGTCTCCCTGGGCGCTTGCGCCATGCAGACCCTGCTGGGCATCAAGGAGGGCATCACCCGGGTACACGGCCAGTGGTTCGATTGGCGCGGTATCCGACTGATGCCCATCTACCACCCCGCCTATCTGCTGCGCGACCCCAACAAGAAGCCGGAAGCCTGGCGCGACCTCCAGGAAGTGATGAAGTTCCTCGGCCTTCCGCTGCGGTCCAAGGGCCCCGTTCGTTAAGGCCCGCGCGCTTCCCGGCGGCCACGCACGGTTCTTACTTGTGGTAACGGGCGGAGTTGCGGTACTGCCGCTGCACGGCCTCGAGGAAGGGTTCGCCGGCGCCGCGCCGCTCTTCTTCCGGCAGGCCCAGCGTGCTGGCGATGCGCGTGGCGATTTGGAACGCAGACTGGCGCCGCAGCGGCTCCTCCAGGCTGTTGCGCCGCTCCAGAAAAGTCTCCACCAATTGCAGTTCGCCTGCGGACAGGCGGGCCACATCGTACACCGGGCCGGATTCGGCGGCGGCGGGCTCGGGCGAGGCCCATGGTGGCCCTATGCCCGCCAGTTCCTTCTCGTGGACCACCACCGTGCCCGCCACGTAGTCGCCCAGGCGCTTGTTCTTCGAGCTGAGCAGCACGGACAGGATGCCCACGCCGTAAATCCCCGGCAGGTAATCCACGATGCGGAGCAGGTTGCGGGCCACCGCGTCGTAGGTGGTGATCGGCCGCCCGTCATCTTTGATCACCCGCAACTGCACGTGGCGCTTCCCCGGCGTCTGCCCGTTCCAGATGGACTCGAAGATCGCGAAGTATCCGAACTGGATCAGGAACCAGGCCAGCAGCAGGATGGCCACCGTCCACAGCCCGCCGCTCCCGGAGAACAGCCCGGCAAAGGAGGTCACCACCAGGGCCATGATCCCCAGCCCGGCCATGGCCACGAACTGGATCAGCGTGTCGTAGGCCAGCGCCAGGAAGCGGCTGCCGATGCCCGCCAGCGGGTAGTCCAGCGACATCTGCTCCGGCGTATCAATGGTAAGCTTGTCCATTCGAGGCGACCGTGATCTCCCCGCGCTGGCATGAAAAACGCAAAGCCCACTGGGCGCGCCTGGAGGAACTGGTGCAGTTGTTCACCAGCAAAGGCGCCCGCGCGCTCTCCCACCGTCAGTTGCAGGAAATCAGCCTATTGTACCGGCAAACGGCTTCCGACCTTTCCGCCGTCCGCGAGGACCCGGCCAGCAAGCGCCTGGCCGCTTACCTTAACCAGCTCCTGGGGCGCGCGCACAACCTGATTTACGTAGGGCGGCGCGGCAGCCCCTTGCGCATTTTCGAGTTCTTCGCGCGCACCTATCCGCAGGTGTTTCGCCAGACGCTGCCCTACACCACGCTGGCCTTCGCGCTGTTCCTCGGCGGCGCCGTGGTGGGCGCGCTGGTGGTGCTGGCCGACCCCGCCTTCCCACGCTACGTGCTGGGCGGCCACATGATGGATACCATCGAGCGCCGGCGCATGTGGACCCACTCCATCCTGGCCATGAAGCCACTGGCCTCCAGCCAGATCATGACCAATAACCTCGGCGTGGGCTTCGCTGCTTTTGCTACCGGAATCCTGGCCGGCATCGGCCCCGTCTACATGATGATCCTCAACGGGCTCCTGCTCGGGATCATCTCTACCGCCTGCTGGCAGGCCGGCATGGCCGATCAGCTTTTCAGTTTCGTGGCGCCCCATGGTGTGCTGGAGCTGCCCGCTATTTTCATCGCCGGGGGCGCGGGGCTGCTGCTGGCGCGCGGCCTGCTCTTCCCCGGGCTGCTGCCGCGCCGCGCTTCCATCGAGCAGGCCGGCGGGCAGGCTGTGCGCCTGGTGCTGGGAACCATCCCCATGCTCTTCGTCGCCGGCATCATCGAGGCGTTCCTCTCCCCCACCTCGCTGCCCATGCCCATGAAGTTCCTCTTCGCCGCCGCGCTCTTCGCTTTGTTTGTGATTTACCTCTTCCAGGGAGGCCGGGAGGCGGGGGAGCAGGCGCCTCTCGTTGAGGCCGGGGGCCCTCACAGCAGGTTGCGTTCCTTGATGTCCAGGTAGTGGTTCACCACGGCCACCGAGAGTTGGCCCGGCTCGGCCTCCACGGTCAGTGAACCCCGCTCCCGGAGCTGCCGCAGCAGCAATTCCCGCCGATGCACCATCTCGATCGCGGCCACGTGCGAATACATCTGCTCCGCGTCGTGCGGGTGCATCCGCGCCAGCCGGGCCAGCTCGGGGTTGCCGATCACGGCGAAGAGCACCAGGTGCTTGCGGGCCAGATGCAGCGCCCCTTCGATCACGTCCGGCGTTGCCGCCGTCTCCGCCAAGTCCGTAAGCCACACCACCAGCGACCGGCTGCGCTGGATCAGCGAAAACGTGTGCACCGCGCCCAGGTGGTCCGCCTCCACCCCTTCCGCGCTCACCAGGGCCAGCCGTTCCACCATTTCCCGCAGATGGGCCGGGCCGCGACCCGGCGCCAGCCGCTGCCGGATGCCGCGGCCATAGGCCAGCAAGCCCACACGGTCGCCGGAGTACAGCGCCACCTGCGCCAGGCTGAGCGCGGCGTTGACGGCGTAGTCCAGCTTGGCCAGCCCGCTGTCGCGCGCCCGCAGCAGCCGCCCGGCGTCCATCACCATCCACACGGGCTGGCTGCGCTCGATCTGGAAGACGCGGGTGATCAGCTTGCCGCGCCGTGCGGTGGCCGGCCAGAAGACGTCGCGCCATTCGTCTCCGTCGCGGTATTCGCGCAGGCTCTCGAACTCACGCCCGCGGCCGCGCTGGCGCTTGCGGCGTTTTTCCAGCTCAATCTGCCGGCTGCGGATCAGGAAGATGGTGTGCTTCTTGGCGTCGTCCAGGTTGGGGAAGATGCGCACTGTCTGGCGCAAGTCGGCCACGGCCCACCGCTCGGCGATGCCCAGCACGCTCTGGTAACGCAGGTGCATCCGCCCCACCTGGCAGTCGCCGCGGCGCGCCGGCCGGATGTCGTAGCCGCTCTCGCCTTCCTCGCCGGGGCGGATGGTGAACTCCAGTTCCGGCGGGACCCGGCGCAAGTCCAGCGGGGCCTCATCCACGGCGAAGACCACCAGCGCCAGGGCGGCGGGGTTGCGCACCACCACGCGCACTCGCCCCTCCATGCTCAACCCCGGCGTGGTGGACCACTCCCGCAGCACTTCCAGCTCATTCGCCGCGGGCAATCTGCTCAGGTCCCACGCCCACGCCAGCAGCACCAGCGCGTCCCACACCACCATGGCCAGCGCGAACCGCGGCTGCCACCACGCCGGGCCCAGCCAGATCAGTCCCAGCAGCCACAGCAGGAAAAAACGCGGGCCAAAGGCTAGGGCGGCGCGGCCACGCGGCTCGCACCGGGCGCGGCGAGGCGGCGGCAGCAACTGCGCGGGTTCAGTAAAGCGGCCGGCGGCGCTCCCCGGAGGCGCCACCGGAGTGGCCGGTGCGATCATTTGGCTCCGGACTTGGGCACTTCGATGGCGGCCAGCACGTCCGCGATCACCTGGTCGGTGGAGACGCCCTCGAGGTCAGCCTCCGGCTTCAGCAGCAAGCGGTGGCGGAGCGCCGACGGCCCGGCCTGCTTCACATCGTCGGGGATCAGGTAGTCCCGGCCGTCCATGGCCGCCAGGCCCTTGGCCACCTGCATCACGTTGACGGCGGCGCGCGGGCTTCCCCCCAGGCTCACTGAGGGCCACGCCCGCGTGCGCCGGATAATCTCCGTGATGTACCCGAAGAGCGCGGGCTCCACCCGCACCTGCTTCACCGCTTCCCGCGCCTGGGCCAGCGCTTCCGCTTCCACCGGGACCAGGTTGAGCCGCTCCAGGTCCCGCGCGTCAAAGCCCTCCTGGTAGTTCTGCAGGATGCGGTTCTCATCGGCCGCGTGCGGGTACGCGACCTTGATTTTCACCAGGAAACGGTCCAGTTGCGCCTCCGGCAGCGGGTAGGTGCCCTCGAACTCGATGGGGTTCTGCGTGGCGAACACGGTGTAGAAGCCGGAGAGCGGGTAGCGCGTGCCGTCGATGGTGGCCTGCCGTTCCTCCATGGATTCCAGCAGCGCGGCCTGCGTGCGCGGCGGGGTGCGGTTGATTTCGTCCACCAGCAGCAGGTCGGTGAAGATGGGCCCGCGGTGCAGGGAGAAGGAGCTGGAGGCCATGTTGAAGACGTTGGTGCCCAGCACGTCCGCGGGCATCAGGTCGGGCGTACACTGCACGCGCTGGAACTGGAGCCGGCAGATGCGCGCCAGGACCTTCACCGCCAGGGTCTTGGCCACGCCCGGCGGGCCTTCCAGCAGCGCGTGGCCGCTGCACAGCAATACCAGTTGCAACTGGTCCAGGGCTTCGCGCTGGCCGACGATGGCTTTTTCCAATTCGGCGCGGATGTGCGCCGTCACTTTGGCTACGTTTTCGATCATTTTGTCCCCGTGGATGGCTGGCGGGGTTCCTCCCGGACGGTTTCCGCGCGCGGGACCGCTTCCAGCTTCATCAGCCGCGCGTAGTGCTCCAGCGCTTGCACCAGCCTCAGGGCGGCCGGGTCATTGTCTTCCAGCTCCGGATTGCGCTCCAGGCGATCGCACTTCAGCATAGCCTCGTACAACCCGGGATACTTCGCGCCCAGCCGGTCGCGCGCCGCGTTGTGCATCTGTTCCACAGGGGTCGTGGGCGAAAGGCCCAGCCGCTTGGCCAGCAGGTAGCGAAAGCGCCGGTAGGCGATGCCCACCGCCTGCCCCGAGGCCCGCGCGCGATGATAAAGGCCGCCCAGTGTTTCCACAAACTCCACCGGCGAGAGCCGCGTCTCCGTGTGCGGCGGCATCACCGGCCCGTGCCGGCGGCCGAACGTCAGCACCACGGCCAGCAGCACCACGGCCACTTGCGCCAGGCCCCACGGCACCGGCGTGCGCCCCATGTACGTCCACAGCGAGCCCTGGTAGCCGTGGTAGTACTCGTCCCACCGGATGCGCCCGCCCTTCGCGCCCGCGGCGTTGAGCAGGAACTCCAGGTTCTGCGCCTGCCCAATGGCCGCGTTGCTCATCAGCGTGGCCGCTGAGAGCCAGATCACTTCGCCTTCGCCCGCACGATAGGTGACCGCCGCCGGCCCTTTGTCGTCGCTATACAACGGGACGTATTTCCCGGCCAGCGCCGCGGCCCGCGCGCCGCCGCCCGCCATCACCACTTCGGAGGCGCCGCGCGTGAGCGGGCTGGGATGCGCGGCGCGGAACGTCTGCCACTCGGATTCGCCTCCTTCGCGCCCGCTCATCGTTGGGGGGTCCGGCAGCAGGCCCATCGCAGACCCTGCCAGAATCACCCGCCCGCCCCGGCGCACGAACGTGTGCACCGCAATGCGTTCTTCACTCGTGGAAGGAAAGAGCGGCTCCGCCAGGATGTAGGTGGTTCCCGGCGGCTCTTGCGCCAGGTAGGTGGGCGGCTGCTCCCAGCGGGCCAGGTCGTAACCCACGTCCTTCAACAGCAGAAAGGCGGCGCGCGCCCCGCTCGACCCCGAGGAGTACGTCGTCGGAATGCCGCGGTCGCGTTCCCCCGGCGGCGGCGTCAGCAGAAAAGCGCCGGCTGTGAGCGCCACCAGCGCGATGCCCGCCCCGATCAGGATTTTCCGGTCCGCGGGATGGACTCCAGTACGCACCCCAGCGCCTCCAGATGACTGGCCGCTTCGCGAAAGTCCTCCGGCGTGGCCGTGCGGCCCGCGTACCACACTGCTTCGAACCGCCGGGTCAATCCCAGGAGCGGACCCTGGTGCGGGTGCGGCGCGGGCAGCAGGCGGAGGTACTCGCGGTGGGTGCGCGCGCGGTCCAGCTTCCACGCCCCCATTTCCTCCAGGCGAAACACGAAGGCCCAGTAGAGGTTATGCACAGCCTGGCGATGATTGCCGCGCTGCGCGGCCTCCAACGCTTCGCGCGCCCACTGCTGCCAGGTTCTTCGCACCGGCCTGGCGAACGGCAGTTGCAACGCTTGCGCCTCCACCTGCCGCGCCAGGATGCGCCGCACCCACAGCGCCACCAGGATCAGCAGCAGCGCGATCAGCGTCCACAGGATCATGCCGCCGGTCACCGGCGAATCGCCGAGCAAGCCAAAGAGGGCCTCCAGCACTCGCAGGATGGCCAGGTTGATGCGCTCGCGCAGCCGGTCGAGCCAGGTGGGCTCGTGCACCTTGCTGAACTCCGGCTGGCTCAGGATGGATTCGAGGCGCGCGCGGGCTTCCACGCGCGAAACGGGCGGGGCGGGTTCGGCTTCGGGGTCTTCCTCCGCGGGGGGCTCCAGCCGCTGCGCTTCTTCGCGCATGGCCGCGATCCTTTCCAGGGCCTGGCCGCGCAGCTCGTCGTGCTTGCCCCACTGCGCCGCCATGCGTCGGATGGCGTCGTCCAGCCAGCCGAAGGACACTTCCGTGGATTCGCCGCCGTGGTTCACGCGAAGCGGGCGCAACGAGGCGCGCAGCGCGCGCGCCGCTTCCGCGTCACGGGCGTCCAGGGCTTCGAGCCGCGCTTGCAGCGCATTCAGTTCCGCCAGGTACTCGCTAACGGTGAGGGGCGCGGCTGCTTCCGCCCCTTGCGCCGGCGCCGGGCGGGGGAAAGCGGAGGCCAGCAGGCACAAGAAGAGACCGGCCGTGGCTATGCAGAACTTGCCGTGCAACATGAAACTCTTTCCGCTGGCGTTCACGAGACGGCCGGTGTAACCGCAGCCGCGGGCGCTGCGCCCGGCGCTTCCAGCGCCTGCATCAAATGCTGGAGGTCGAAGGCCTCCTTGCGCACGCGTGAGTCGTAGTATTGCAGGCCGATGGCGATGGTGTACACGGGCGCCACCAGCACCGTAGCCAGCAATTCGCCAAGCGCGCTCAAGACGCCCGCGGCCAGCGTGGATCCGGTCAACTGCCCCAGGGCCACCAGGGGAACCTGCAGCAGCGCGGCGGCGGCCCAGGTGAGGATCACGTTCAACAGAAGAATCAGCAGGATGCGGCCCCACGCCCCCTCCGCGAGCAGAATACTCCGCCGGATAGCCTCGCGGGTCTTCAGGTTCTCCAGCACGCAGGCGGGCAGAGCCAGCGAGTACCGGGCGGCCAGCAGCATTCCCGGAATAATCAACAGCAAGAACCCTAGAAAAATGCGCAGGCCGGTGGAGATCACCACGTTGAAGACGCGCCCGGCCATGCCCCGGATGCGGCCATAGGCTTCACGGATGGTGGTGGTGCGGCCCAGGTACAGGTCGGAAACGGCAAACACCGCCGCGCCCATGGACAGAAAATAGGCGTACAGGTAGAAAATGAAGCTCAGCATCATGACCACAAGCCCCAACAGCATGGCCCCCAGAAGACCGGCGCCCGCCGCCGGGTCCCGCTGCGCGCTTTCCGTCGCGGCTTGGATGACCGATTGCACCAGGCTCATGGCGAAGTAGAACAGTCCCGGGATCATGGCGATGCCGGCGAAGAGCACGAAGTTCCCCCGGTACAGGCTGAACGCCTTGTCCAGCAGCTCTCCGAGCGTAAGCGGGCGCAACTCTACTGCCTGGGCCACCTTAGCCTCCGTGAAATGCAGCGTTGGCGAATCAAAACACAACCATGGTGGGAAATCAACCAGTGAAGGAGCCGGCGAGGTCCCGGCCCACCTGTTTTTCCAACGGCCTATCGCGCCGGCGCCGGCGCGCCGCCCAGCGCCTGCATCATGTGCTGAAGGTCGAAGGCCTCTTTGCGCACCCGGGAATCGTAATACTGGAGCGCCAGTGCGATATAGCCAATGGGCGCGAAGACCGTAGTCCCCAGGAACGCTCCCAGCCCGGCCATGACCCCCAGCACCACCTGCGACTGTGTCGCCGCCCCGGCAAGCACCAGAGGCCATTGCAGCAGCAGCGCTCCGACGTAGCTGAGAATGGCCGCCAGTACCAGGATCATGAAGATTCGCCCCCAGGCGCCCTTGGCCAGGGTCTTGCTCCGCTCCATGGCCGGGCTGGCTTTCAGGTTCTCCAGCATGGCCGAGGGGATCGACAGCGCGTACATCACCGCCACAAGGATCCCCGGAATCACCAGCAGGATCAGGCCGATGCCCACGCCCAAGCCGTAGGCGATCTGAATCAGCACGATGCGCCCGATCCTCCCGCTGGTGCGCCCCAGCGCTTCGCCAATGGTGATGCTTCGTCCCAGATACAGCTCCGATACGGCAATTGTTGATGCGCCGATCGACACCGCCCAGGCCACCACGTAGCCCACATACAGGAAGATCAACACAAAACTCGCCAGGGCCAGGGAATGCGGTCCGCCCGCCATCATCACCTGGGGCAGCAGGTTCATGCCGAAGATGAACACCCCGGGCACGGCCGCGATCCCTAAGAACAACGCGAAGTTCCCCCGGTACAGCGTGAAGGTTTTGTCCAGCAATTCACCGAGGGAAAGGGGGCGCAACTCCGCGGCTTGGCTCATAGCCAACCTCCTCGTTGGGGCGCATCACACCACAACCTGCGGGAGAAAATCAACCGCGACGACGCGACGACGGCAGGTCTACTCCGACCCGGCCCGCTGCGGGGGCTGGTCCTTGGTGGTGTACTTGTCGAACCAGTAGCGCAGGTAGAGTTGCGTGCGGCAGAAGTTCGACGGCCGCGACGTGGTGCCGTGGAATTCGTCATTGAAGCGCACCATGGCCGTGGGCACTTTGCGCACCTTCAACGCCTCGTAGTACTCTTCCGTTTGTGAAATCGGCGTGCGCAGGTCGTTCACCCCGGTCATCAGCATGGTCGGGGTCTTCACGTTGCCCACGTACATCAACGGCGAACGCTTCAGGTGCTCGCTGGGGTCCTCCCACGGATACTTGGCGAAGTTGCGGTACCAGCGCGGGCCGTCCGTAGTGCCGACGAACGAAATCCAGTTGGTCACCGGGCAGTTCGACGAGGCGGCCGCGAAGCGGTCGGTGTGGCCCACGGTCCACGCCGTCAGCACGCCACCACCGGAGCAGCCGTACACGAACAGATTGCGCGTGTCCACGTAGCCCCTGGCGATCACCTCGTCCACGCCTTTCATCAGGTCGTCGTAGTCCTTGCTCGGGTAGGCGTTCTTGATGGCATTGCCGAAGGCGCTGCCGTAGCCGGTGGAGCCGCGCGGGTTGGTGTACAGCACCAGGTAGCCGTTGGCCGCGTGCTCCTGCCACTCGAAGCTGAACCCCACGCCGTACATGGCGTGCGGCCCTCCGTGGATGCTCAGCATCAGCGGATACTTGTTCTTGGGGTCGAAGTCCGGCGGCTTCACCAGCCAGCCCTGGATGCGGAAGTTGTCCAGCGACGTGTACCAGATCTCTTCCACTTCGCCCAGCTTCACGTCCGCCAGCAGGTCTTCATTCACGCTGGTCAGTTGCTTCAAGTCGGCGGGACGCGCCAATGAGAACGAAATCACGTCGGAGGGGCGCTGCGGGCTGGTCAGCGTGCCCGCCGCCTGCCCGTTCGGGTTCACCGAGCTGAGCGACAGGATGTGCTTCCCCTGCGTCACCGCGCGTACCTGCCCCTGCAACGAGGCGAAGTGCACGTTGCGCGAGCCCTGGTCGTCGGCGGTGAAGTAGATGCCGCTGCCGTCCGGCGCCCAGGTCAGGTTGGCCGGGGTGCGGTCGAAGCTGCCGGTGAGCAACCGCGGGTTCGATCCGTCAATCCCCATCACGTACAGTTTGCTGGTGATGTACGTGTCGTCAGTCCAGTCGTACCCGGTGTAGGCCACCCACTTGCCGTCGGGCGAAACCTCCGGCTCGTTGTCGGGCCCTTTGCGTCTGGTGAGTTGGCGGATGCTCTTGTCCTTTACGTTGACGGCGTAAATCTCCGATTCGCGCCAGGCCAGCTCCCAATCCGGCTCCCGCAGGCTGGTGAAGAGAATCTCCTTGCCGTCGGGCGTCCAGGCCAGCGAGCCCTGCTGCACCCCGCCACTGGCCACGCCGCCGGCGTGATCGTAGTCGCCGCTGGTGATTTGCCGCGGCGTGCCACCCGTGGCCGGCACCAGGAAGGCGTGGCGGTAACCTTCTTCGAGGAAGCCCACGCGGTCGAAGCGGTAGGTGGCCCGCTCGATGATGCGCGGCGTTTCCGTCCAGCGGGCGCCTTCGGGGCGTTGCGGCAGGCGGATGTTCCAGGTGTCGCGCTTGGGCACCAGCATGGTGAAGGCGATGCTTTGGCCGTCGGGCGACCAGGCGATGCTGGAAGGCGTGCGGTCCACGCGGGTGATTTGCGTGGTGGCGCCCTCGGCGTCCATCCAGCGGACGAAAATTTGCGAGCCGCGGGGCTCGCCGTCGCGGGTGAAGGCGATGCGCGTGCCGTCGGGCGACCACCGCGGGGAGCCGCCCTCAGTCAGGAAGCGGTTCTTCGACCCGTCCGCGTTCATGATCCATAGCGAGGAGCGCGAGCGGTCGTTCATCTTGTCGCGCCAGCCTCGCGCATAAATAATCTGCTTCCCGTCGGGAGAGATTTGCGGGTCGCCCGCCGTCTCCCAGTCCCAGTACATCTCCAGGTTCAGCTTCTTCACCCCCGAGGTGGCTTGGCCCTGGGCCATCCCCGCCCCGGCCAATGCCAACACCACCGCCGCACACAGCATCATCCTTGCGCGCATAAACACCCTCCTCTTCCGATACGGCTGCACTTCTTGATCCTTATTTCGTTAAGAAGGAAGAGGAAAGATACAACGGGGCTATTCTGGGGGCAATTGAAATCCAACCAGAGAAGCGAACTGATTCCCGAGGTTTGCGAGGGCATCCTTGGAGTCATTCAGAGCGAGGATTTCGCGGAACATGAGATGCGGCGGGAGATATGCCCGGGCTCATGGTCGCGTCAACTGAGGCCATTGCAGTGGGCTGGCAATGCGTCAGGAGAACAACCCGAAGCGGCGAGCGGGGGCGTGGCGCAGCGGGCCCCACGCCTCGGTGAAAGCAGTGGACCCAGCTTCACAGCAAGCCACCTAAACCCTGGCAGTGGGAGGTTCCGAAGACGCTGTCAGCCCCTGCGGGAGCGTCCTCTTGACTTCGAAGCCAACCAGTTTTGCAAACTCGCTGCCGAGTTTCGCGAATGTCTCGGGGGACCTGGGAGGAAGCACGCGAATCCCCTCCTCCCCCGGCTGCGTGTCACTCAGAAGGAGTACCTTTACGCCGTCCTGCTTCAAGTCCTGCCTGAGCGCATCCGGGAGGCGATAGTTGGTCACCAAAACGGGGATAATGGGGCTCTTGAATTTCGCGCGAGCCTCCGCCGCAAAGTCACGAATCTGAGAAGGCGTGCTGCTCGGGAGGAGAAGCTCCGGGTCTCCCATCTTCATCTCCACCACCGCGACTTGGGAAGAACCGGCTTCGGTCTTCCCATCCACGACTAGGTCGGCCACATATTGCCGCAGCGGGACCTCCACCTGACAATGCTCGGGGAACGACTGCACCAAGACGTTGGTCACTTCGCTCTGCAGCTCGGATGGTCCGGGATTCCAAAAGAAACCCTTTTTGCTGAACACAACTACCTCCTGACCTCAAACTTGATCTTACCCTTTTCCCATGCTGTTTTGAAACCGAATTCCACTAGGGCCAGGAGCAAAAACATGCCCACCGTTACCCAGGAGGCCGCCCATGCGGATCGTTCTTCCATTTGGAAATACACCAGCACGCCGGTAGTCAGAGAGGCCACGATCTTGCCGCGCAGTTCATCCAGGACTGTGGCGCGGAAGACGGCCTTCCGGTCAACCAGCCGCCCTTCCACGCCCACTTCATTCCCGCTGTCCTCATAGAGTCGGATGTCCATGAGTTGCCCGCGGGTGTTCACTCCCCCCTGAAAAGCCTTTTCCAGTTGCCGCGCGTAGTCTTCCGCCACTTCCAGCAGGGTCTTGCTTTGAAGGCGGATATCTTTGCCCTTGCCCTCCAGATGGAATGAGCTCGTGTCGCCGTCGATCAGTCGCAGCATCACAAAGCAGTTTCTCTGAGTATGGTGTGCGAAGATAGGCGTACGTTCCGGCGCCGACTGCTCCAGGTCCTCCTTTGGGCCATAGCGACTGCTGAGATTGTTGGCTTGATCGGTGGGGATTATGGTCTTCTCGGTGCCCAGTCCAGCTTTGCGCATGGCTTCCACAACGTCGCCAGGGGCGGCTGTGCGTGCATGTCGAAAGTGTATCTCGCAGTACACCGTTATACGGAGAAACCGCGAGAGAATAATTCGACATTCGCGGGCTGTCAACGGCCCGGGTTGGAGTTATGAGAACAGGCCGAAGCGGCGGGCGGCGGCGTGGCGCAGCCGGCCCCAGGCGCCGGTGAAGGCGGTGGACCACTCTTCCGCGCGCCATTCCGCGAGGGTTTCGTAGGCCACGGGCACCACCAGCAGCGTGAGCAGCAGGCACATCATCTGCCCGCCGATGATGGTGACGGCGATGGCCGCGCGCTGTTCCGATCCCGCGCCGATGCCCGCGGCCACCGGCAGCAGCCCGGCGACGATCGAAAGCGTGGTCATCAGGATGGGCCGCAGGCGCACGCGGTTGGCTTCCAGGATGGCGTCGCGCAGGGGCATGCCTTCTTCGCGCAGGCGGTTCGAGTAGTCGACTTGCAGGATGCCGTTCTTCTTCACGATGCCCAGCAGCAGGAAAACGCCCAGCGAGCTCCACAGGCTGAGCGCCCGCCCCGTGGCCCACAGCGAGAGCAGCGCGAAGGGGATGCTGAGCGGCAGCGTGAGCATGATCACGAACGGATGCGAAAAGCTCTCGAACTGCGCCGCCAGCACCATGTACATGAAAATCGAAGCCAGGCCCATGGCCAGCAGCAGATTCGTTGTCGTCTGCTCGAGAATGCGCACCTGCCCTGAGAACAACGAATCATACCCCGGCGGCAGGTTGGCTTCCTGAATCGCGCGACGAGCCGCGGCCGCGCCCGCATCGAGTGGATACCCGCGCGCCACGTTGCCGCCCACAGACACCTGGAATTGCCGGTTGTACCGTTGCAGGAACGAAGGGCCCGCGCCCCGGCGAATGGTGGCCAGGCTCTCCAGGCGCACCTGGCCGGCCTTGGAGGAGGGCACCATCAGGCGGGCCAGCACGTCGGGGTTGTCGCGCTGCGCCTGCAAGAGCTGCATGGTCACCGGGTACTGCTCGGAGCCTTCCTTGAACGTGGAGATTTCATCCTGCCCGCTGTACAACAGCCGCACCGTGGACGCGATGTCGCCCATGCGCACGCCCAAGTCTGCGGCGCGCTGCCGGTCCACCTTCACCTGCAATTCCGGCACGTTCAGGTTGAGGGTGGGGTTGACGTCCACCAGCCCCGGGAAGGTGCGCATGCGCGCGGCGACGTCCTGGGAAATGTCCAGCAGGCGGTGGATGTCCGGCCCGCGGATCACCGCGCGCACCGGGAACCACATCTCCCCGCCCAGGGTCGAAGGCAGGCGGACGTTGTAGGTCACGTTGCGGTAGCCGGCATAAATCCTGCGGATTTCCGTGGCCAGGTCCTCGTGGCTGCGGTCGCGCTCCGTGACTTCCTGCAACTTGATGTAGAACCGGCCGCGGCTCGGCGAATACGACGGGTTGACGAACTCCACTTCCGGCAGCGCGGTGATCTTCCGGGCCATGTCGCTGACGATCTCGATGCCCTTCTCCAGCGAAGTTCCCTCGGGCAGGTTGGCTTGGCCGGTCAGCTCGCTCTGGTCGTCGGGCGGGATCCAATCGCGTCCCACGAGGTTGTAAAGGGGGAACATGGAGGCGAACACCAGCCCCCAGATGGCCAGCACCGTCCAGCGCCGGTCCAGGGCCCAGCGCAACGACGCCAGGTAATGCCCTTCGATCCAGCCGAAGAACTTGGTGTGCCGCGAGTCGTCCTTCTCGGCATGGGCGCGCACCTTCAGGAAGCGCGAGCTCAGCATCGGCGTCAGCGTGAAGCTCACCAGCAGCGACACCAGGATGGACATGGCCATGGTCCACCCGAAGGCGTTCACGTAGCGCTGCGCGTAGCCGGTCATGAACGCGATGGGCAGGAAGATGATCACCAGCGAGAGCGTGGTGGCCATCACCGCCAGCCCGATTTCCCGTGTGGCTTCGATCGAGGCGCGCTGGCGCTCCACGCCTTTTTCTTCCATGTAACGGAAGATGTTCTCCAGCACGATAATGGCGTCGTCAATCACAATGCCCACGGCCAGGGTCAGGGCCAGCAGGGTCATATTGTTCAGCGTGAAGTCCATGTAGCGCATCAACGTGAAGGTGGCGACGATCGAGGTGGGGATGGCCAGGGAGGCGATAATCACCGCGCGCCAGTTGCGGATGAACAGCAGCACGATCAGGCTGGCCAGCACGCTGCCCAGCGAGAGGTGTTCGAGCAGCGAGTGCACGCTGGCCTTGATGAACAGCGAATTGTCCCGGATGATGCGCAGCTCCACGCCGCCGGGCAGCCCCGCGCGCATCAACTCCACGCGGCGCCGCACCTCCTCGGCCACGCGCACCGTGTTGGTGCCCGATTGACGGCGCACGTCGAGCTGCACCACGTCCTGAGGCACGCCGTCCTTGCCCATCAGCACGGTCCAGGACCGCAGCTCTTCCGCCCCGTCTTCCACCGTGGCGATGTCGCGCAGGCGGATGGGGGTTCCGCCGCGGTTGGCCACGATGATGTCCGCGAATTGCGGAGCGGTCTCCACGCGGCCCTGCGTGCGCAGGCCCAGTTCCTGCGCCCCCTGCACCAGCCGGCCGCCGGGCGCTTCGATATTCTCGTTGCGCACGGCGGTGCGCACGTCAATCACGGTCAGGTTCTGCGCCGTCAGCCGCTCCGCATCCATCAGGATGCGGATCTGCCGGCCTTGCCCGCCGTTCACGGTCACTTCCCCCACGCCGTCCACCGTTTGCAGCGAGCGGCGCACCTGCTTGTCCGCGATTTCCGTCAGCTCGCGCCGGCTCACCGGGCCGGACACCAGCACGGTCAGGATGGGATCGGAGTCCGGGTCGGCTTTGCGGATCACCGGCGGGAGCACGTTGGGCGGCAGGCGGTTGATGGCGCCGGAGACTTTTTCGCGCACGTCCTGCGCGGCATCCTCGATATCGCGCTCCAGCACGAACTGCGCAGTGATGCGGGCCGACCCTTCGAAGCAGAAAACGTTCAGGTCTTCGATTCCGCTGATGGAACTGATGGCGTCTTCCAGCGGCAGCACCACGCTGGTCACCATTTCCTCGGGGCTGGCCCCGGGCAGGTTGACGCTGACTGTTACGGTGGCGGGATCGGCGCGCGGGAAAAGGTCCACCCCCAGGTCGCGGTAGGAGAAGATGCCCAGCGTCACCAAGAACGCGATGAGCATCACCGCGAACACCGGCCGTTCCACGCAGACTTCAGCAATTTTCATCGCTGCTCACCAGTTCATAGTCCATAGTTGACGGTCCTTAGCATCCCCGCCACCTTTCCCGGCGGCGCCAGCGGTGGAAGCTGTGACTATCAACTATCGGCTATCAACTATGGGGTCCCGCTCTTCACTCGTCACTCATCACGGGTCACTGCTTTATGGCCACCCCGTCGCGCAGCGCGCCGCCGGGAGCGGCCACGGCCACGCGGTCGCCGGCCTTGGCCCCACCGAGAATCTCGATGCGCCCGTTACCTTGCGCGCCGGTCTTCACTTCGCGCTCGTCCACCTGGTTGCCTTCCACGAAGAACGCCTTGTACACCCCGTAGCGGTAGGTCACGGCCTCTTCCGGCAGGGTCAGGCTCTTCTCCTGCAGCTCGCTGGGCATGGTGGCCTGGGCGAAGAAACCCGGCTTCAGCCGTGCGTCTCCGTTTCGCAGGATCGCCTGCACTTCGAACGTCCGTGTGTCCGCCGAGACCGCCGGGTTGATTCTCTCCACCCGCCCGCGGAAGACTTCGTTCGGATACGCTTCCACGCGCACGTCCACCGGCACGCCCGCTTTCAGCGAGCCGGCCCACTTCTCCGGCACGGCCAGACGCGCCCGCAGTTGGTCCGTGCGCACGATCACCATCACCGGGCTCTGCACCCGCACGAACTCCCCGGGGCTGATGCGCCGCTCCTTCACCGCTCCGTGGAACGGCGCGCGGATGGTGGCGTCGTCCAGCTTTTTCTCCGCCAGCGTGCGGGCCGCTTCGCTCGACTGGAGCTGCGCCTTCAACTGGTCCACCATTTGCACCGCTTCGTCATAGGCCGCGCGCGCGCCCTTGTGGCGCGCCTGCGAGGCGTCGAACTCCTGCTGCGAAATGAGTTGGTTGCGGTGCAGCTCTTCGGCGCGCCGGTGCTTCTGCTCCGCGTCGCTCAGGTCCGCCGCCGCGCGCTGCACAAACGCCACCTGGTCGGGGTGGCGCGGCAGCGCGTCATTGGCGCCGATGCCCAGCCGCGCGCGCACCTGTTGCACCGCGGCCCGCTGCCGCTCCGCCTCCAGCCGCAGTTCGACGGGCGAGAGCAGCACCAGTTCCTGGCCCTGCTGCACTTGGTCGCCCACGTCCGCGGCCACGCGTTCCACGCGTCCCTCGACCTCCGCGCTGATGACGCTCTCCTCCAGCGCAAAGAGCGAGCCCGTGGCCTGCACCGCGCGCTTCACCACCTGCTCTTCCACCGCGTACACCTTCCCCGCCACCGCCCCGTCGCCCCCGGCCGCGGCCTTCTCTCCGCTCGAACACCCCGCCAATCCAATACCCAGCGCCAGCAGGAAGACAAAACCTGCGGCCAGCGTCCTGCCCGCCGCCAGCATCAGGAGCCACGGCTTCATTCCGGGACCCGCCTTGCGGGCCTGGGAATCTGCATTGTGTTTCTCCCAGGCAGCCCGGCGGTTCGCCCTTCCTCGGCCCGGTTCTGGCATCTCGAGCTTTGATTTTTGAATTCGCTTCACTGGTCACCGGCCACTGATCGGTGGCGCAAGCCTCTCCTCACTCCCCCCACTTCCCGATCCCCAAACCGCACACAGGGCTCTCCTTCAGCCACACGTAAGCCACACGTATCCTTCGTCTGGCTCACCTCTTGGACGCTGCTCCTCCCTGCTAAGTTACGCAGCGCCATTCTGCTCCTGGCCACGCCCGCCCGTTGCCGGTTTCTTGTTCTGGGTGGTGATTTCTCCCTGCTGCCTTACTGACTTCCCCCCGTGCTACAGACCGGGGGCATCCCTACATTCTAGACCGGGAGCATCCCTGACGCTGCCAGGAATAGCCTGCCCGCTCCCCGCCACTGGCCTCACCCATAGCCACGGGGTACAATCTCGCCAGGGTTGCGCCCCCTTGCCGTGGCGCTGGACCAAATGAGCGAGACTCTCCCTTCCGCCCAGCCCCCGGCCAGCGAACGGCTCGAGACGTGGAAGGAAATCGCCGTTTACTTGAAGCGCGACCCGCGCACCGTGCAGCGCTGGGAAAAAACCGAGGGCCTGCCCGTGCACCGCCACCTGCACGACAAGCTGGGCACCGTCTATGCCTTCAAGTCCGAACTGGATGCCTGGTGGAACCAGCGCCGCGTGGAACTCGAGAGCCAATGCGACGAGGAGATTGCCGCAGACGAAGCCCCCACCATGCCGCACGTCTCTACGGAGCGGGCGGCCGCCGCCCCGGTCTCCTTCTTTGAACGCCACAAGCTGCTGGTGGGAACGCTGCTGGGCGCGGCCTTGCTGACGGCGGGCTACGCGGTGGTGGACCAGTGGTTGACGCAGGTCCACCGCGCCAAGGTCAAGCTGGCCGTGCTGCCGCTCGACAACCTGAACAAGGACCCCAGCCAGGAGTACTTCAGCGACAGCCTCACCGAGCAGATGATCTCCGAGTTGGGCCGCCTGCAGCCCGACCAACTCGGCGTGATCGCCTGGACCACCGTGAAGACCTACAAAGGCTCGGGTAAGAGCATCAAGCAAATCGGCGATGAGCTGAACGTGCAGTATGTGCTGGAGGGCAGCGTGGTGCGCGCGGGGGACCGCGTCCGCGTGAACGCCCAGCTCATCGAAGTGGAGGACGAAACGCACCGGCGCGTGGAAGTATTTGAGCGGCCCTTTACCGACATCCTCAACTTGCAGAACGATCTGGCGGTGAGCGTGGCCCGTTCCCTGGCGCTGGAACTGCTCCCCGAGGAGAAGACCCGGCTGGCCCAGGCCCGCCCCATCCAGCCGGAGGCCTATGAGGCCTACCTGAAGGGCCGCTACCTGTGGGGCAAGCGGCGGCCGCAGGACATCCAGCAGGCGGTCACCCTGTTCCAGGAAGTGGTGGCGCGGGAGCCGCAGAAGGCCCTGGGTTACGCGGGCCTGGCCGACGCCCTCTCCACGCTGGGCTTTTACAGCATCGCCGCGCCGAAAGACTCCTACGCGGAGTCGCGCAAGCTGATCCTGCGAGCCATCGAACTGGACGACTCACTGGCCGAAGCGCACACCTCCCTGGCCGACATTCTCTACGTGTACGACTACGACTGGGAAGGCGCGGAACGGGAGTTCCGACGCGCCATCGACCTCAACCCCAATTACCCCAATGCCCGCCAGTGGTACTCGGTGTTTCTAGTGTTGCGCGGGCGGCGCGAGGAGAGCTTCCAGGAAATCCAGCGGGCCCTGGAATTGGACCCGCGGTCGGCGGCCATCAACTCCGACCTGGCGCTGCACTACTTCTACACCGGGCAGTACGACCGGGCCATCGGGCAGGCCCGCAAGACGCTGGAGATGGACCCGACGTTCGCGCTGGCGCGCTTCTGGCTGGCGCGCGCGCTCATCGAGCAGGGGCGCAAGCCGGAGGGCATCGCGGAACTGGAGCGGATCCTGGCGGAGCAGCCCGGCCACATCCTGGCTCAGGCCATCCTGGGCAATGCCTACGCCGTTTCCGGCCAGCCGGGGAAGGCGCGCCGCGTGGCCCGGGAGATGGAAGCGATGAGCAGCAAGCGGTACGTTTCGCCCGCGCTGCTCTCCCTGGTGTACGCCGGGCTCGGCGAAAAGGACAAGGTGGTCGCCCTAGTCGAGGAGGCTTACCAGTTGCGCGACGCCATGGTCACCCGCGCCAAGGCCGATCCAATCGCCGCGGAAATGCGCAAGGACCGCCGGTTCCAGGACCTGCTGCGGCGCATCGGGCCGCCTTAGCCCCGCTACGGTTGCCCGCCCTCCACCAGTTCGATCAGCACTTTCTTGCCTTCCGCCGCGGGCACCAGGAAGAAATTGACGCGCGTGCCATTGGCGCCCGGACGAGTCGCGGGATAGACCGGGTGCACGCCAAAGCGCGAGCGCAGAATCTCCGTGGCCCGGTCCACGCCCGCGACCGGGAACTCCACCTGCTGGATGCCTTCCCCGGATTTTTCCAGGAAGCGGGCGATGGCCCCGCCGGCGTCCGGGGCCCGCGTGGTGAGCACGTCGAGGAAAGCGATGCCGCCCGGACCTGCCAGGTGCAACTCGAACTCCCGCGCGTCCTGGTCCGCCGGCACCTCGGCCAGCAGGGGCTCGCCGTACATCTTGTGAATGGAGGTGAAGCGTTCGGGTCCCACGGCGATCCCCACCGTGGGAGCGCCGCGCAAGAGCGCGGCAAACTCCGCGTCGGCGCGCCAGGCCGCCAGCACCGGCTCGGCCAATCTGGTGGCCATGCCGTACAGCTCGGACGCCGCAGCTTCGCTGGCCGCCCGTTCCGGAGAGGCCAGTTGGGCGATCCAGTCCGCGGCGGGCCGGGCGGCCCCGGAGCCCCGCCGCTGCTCGCGCCGGGCCGCCACCAGCGACGCCAGGACGGAAGTGGCCAGCACGCCGCCCACAATCCCCAAGGCCAGGGCGATCGGGATGTGTACCCATTTGATGATCAGCATCTTCACCCCGATGAACACCAGCACCAGCGAGAGGCCCACGTTCAGGTAGCGGAAGTAGGGCATGGCGCCCGCCAGCAGGAAATACAGCGCGCGCAGCCCCAGGATGGCGAACACGTTCGAGGAGTAGATGATGAAGGGATCCCGGGTGATGGCGAAGATGGCCGGGATGGAGTCGAGGGCGAACGCCAGGTCGGTGGTCTCCACCACGACCAGCACCAGGAACATCGGCGTGGCCCGCCAGATGCCTCCTTCGCGCACGAAGAACTGCTGCCCGTGATACTCCTTGGTCAGCGGCACATACTTGCGCACCCACTTGAGCACCGGGTTGTGCTCCGGGTGGATGTCTTCGGCCTTGTGGAACAGCAGCTTCAGGCCGGTCCACACCAGGAAGGCGCCGAACACGTACAGGATCCAACTGAAGCGGCTGATCAGCGCCACGCCCATGGCGATCATGGCCCCGCGCATGACCAACGCGCCCAGGATGCCCCAGAACAGGACGCGGTACTGGTAGCGCGGCTCCACCGAGAAATAACTGAACAGCACCAGGAAGACGAAGATGTTGTCGATGCTCAGCGCGCGTTCAATCAGGTAGCCGGTGAAGAACTGCAACGCCAGAGCCCCGCGGTCCGGAGGGGGCTGCCCGGGGAGCTCCGGGGGATACCAGTAGAGCATGCTGAAGTTGAAGACCAGCGCGACGAGCACCCACAGGATGCTCCACACGGTGGCCTCGCGGAGAGAAATCGCCTTGGCGTGACGGTGCAGCACGCCCAGATCGAGCGCCAGCATCAGCAGCACGAGCAGATTGAAGCCGATCCACAGCCATAGTGAACTCATCCGTCGCGCGACCTCGACCTGTTGACCCCGCGGGGCACCAGTTTAGCAGGCGCGCCCGCAGGCCCAAAACTGCTACGGCGGCGTCTTTTTCCACATCCCTCCGTTCGTTCAAGCACTTCAAACCAGCTAGGGGGATACGATGTGAGCAGGCTCGCCCAGATACCGTTCCGATCTGCGTTTATCCGCGCTTATCTGCGTGCATTATCGTTCGTCCCTTCTGCCGGCAGCATGGTGGACTGCGCGGCGATGGCGCGCCACTGGCCCGCGCGGCGCAGCCAGACGCGCAGGTACTGGAAGCGGGCCACGACCGGCCGGCCGTTGAAACGGCCTTTGGCCGTGCCGCGCGCGAACACCACCGCGGTATCTCTGAAGAGGCGCACTTCGAGTGGCTCATTGACCAGCGACTCCACTTCGTACCCCGGGGCGGTGATGCGGGCCAGCGCGTCTTCGCGCGTCATCAGTTGGCCCGAGGGGTCGCCGGCGTAGAACCGCGGATCGAACCACGCTTCGAGCCGCGCACGGTCTTTGCGGGTGATGGCCTCCCCGACGGCGCGCTCAATGCGGTTGATCTCTGCGTTGGCTGCCAGCTCCACGGTCTTGCTCCTTTCGTCTTGCGTTATGGCGGCGAGCCCGAGGGCTGCCGAACACAGCGCCGCGAAATACACCATCTGCTTCATGGCACTCCTCCTTCGATGGTTTTGGTGATTGGCCAAAACAGGACGGCGGGGGAAGGAACTACTCAGCAGATTCTAACAATTTCGCGGCCTGGAGCAACAGTCAATTTCAATGCTGCAAAAGCAGAATTCTCGTCATCCCGTCCCGAAGCCTGGGACGGGACTTCACGGAATGACAGCCCAAGGCGGGCGGCGCGGCTACTGAATCACGGCGACTGCTTCGATTTCGATGAGGAACTCGGGGCGCGCCAGGGCCTGCACGCCGACCAGGGTGCTGGCGGGCAGCCGGTCGGCGCCGGGCATGTACTGCGCGCGGACTTCGCGGAGAGCCGGGAGCATCTCCGGCGAGTAATTCACAACGTAGGTGTTGATTTTCACCACGTCGGTCCAGGACGCGCCCGCCGCCTTCAATGCCGCGGTGAGATTGTCAAAGACCTGTCTAGTCTGCGCGCGCAGGTCGCCCGCGCCGACCACTTCGCCCTTCTCGTTGAGCGACACCTGGCCGGCGATCCACACCACGCGGCCGGGCTGCGCCATCACCACGTGGGTGTAAGTGGCGGGCTTGTTCAGGCCCGGCGGATAGATGTACGCCTTCTCCCCTGCGCGCAACTTCGGCGCCTTGCTTTGCGCCGCGGCCCAGCCGCCCAGCACACCCGCGGCGCACGCGGCGGTGGCGACAGCAATCAGCATCCCGCGGGAACTTCGCTTTGCACTCATCATGAGCCTCCTGGCAAGCCTGGAAGTGAATGAGACGGGGTTGCCCGCGCGAAACTTCCCGCGCGCGGTTACTGCGGCCGGCTGACCATGCGCCACAGGGTGATTTCCGTCGGGGCGGCCAGCAGCTCCGGCGCGAGGGCGCGGAAGGCCTGAATGTGCGGCGACCTGGCGTGCGCGTCGAGGTGCGCCTGGCTGGTCCAGTTCTCGTAGAAAAGGAACTGGGTCGGGTTTCCCGGAAGCTGGAGCAGGTCGTAGTTGAGGCAGCCCTGTTCCCTGCGCGTTTCCGCCACCAGCCGCAGCAACTCTCGCCGCACATGGTCTTCGCGACCGGGCTGGGCTTGGATGCGCGCTACCACCGTCACTTGTTCAGCCATGCGTGTCGCCCCCTTGCGAAAACCGGAGCCGGGCATGCTGGCAGCCGCGGCCGAAGGTCAGCCTGCGCGCGCGCCATTGGGCACCGGCCGCTCCGGAACCGCCAGCACCGGGAGGATGCCATCGGCGTAACCGATGTCGAAGAGCATGCCCTCGGAGAGTTCGCCCATCATCTGGCGCGGGGCCAGATTGACCACGAAGAGCGCCTGCCGCCCTTCGATGTCTCGCGGGTTGGCGCGCTCCTGCTTCATCCCCGCTAGGATGCGGCGGGTGTGGTGGCCGAAGTTGATGATCAGGCGCAACAGCTTCTCCGAGCCGGGCACGTCCTCCACGCGCTCGATGGTCCCCCCGCGGATGTCCAGCTTCTCCAGGTCACTGGCTGAAACAGCCGGCTTAATCAGCGCAGGAGTCATGGTTATGACCGATTCCTTCATGCGGCCGCGGCGGGCGGGGCTCCCAGCCCGCGTGATCGCGCCGCGGCAATGGTAGCGGCGCCGTACATGGCGCCCAGCAGGGCGAACCCGGCGTACAAGCTGATGTGCTGGGCGATCCAGCCCAGCGAAAAGCTCATCACCACCTGGAGCAGGGTGGACATGACCGCAAAGGCCGACTGGGTGCGCCCCATCAGGCGGTGCGGCACGGCGGACATGATGGCCGTCTGCGTCAGCACGCCGGCAAACGCGCGGCAGGCGCCAAAGAGCGCGTTCATGGCCACGGAGGCCGCCAACAACGAGACGTAAGGAAACGCCGCGTGTCCCGCCGCCAGCGTGGCCAGCGACCCGATCAGCAGCACCGGTCCGGTCAGTCGCCGCGTCATCCACGCCGTGGAGAAGCCGCCGAGAATGGCGCCCAGCGCCCAGCCGAACTCCAGCCAGCCGTAACCGGTGGCGCCGGCGCGCAACACGTCCTGCGCCAGCACCACCAGCACCACGTGGCCGCTGATGACGCCGGCCATCATGCAGGCATAGGTGAAACCCAGGGCCAGTACGCGCGGCTGCGCGCGCAGGTAACGCAATCCCTCGCGCAAGTCCGCGGTAAAGCGCGCCACCAGTCCGGGCTCAACGATGTCCGGCAACACGGGCTCGGTGAGCGCTTCCGTAGGCGGCCCCGGCGGCGCTTCGATGGTGGGCGGGACCTCGCGCGGCGCGTCACGCACGAACCCGCGGCGAATCAGCAGCAGCAGGCACAACGCGGAGGTGAGATAGGTCGCGCCATCAATGGCCAGAATGCCGCTCAGGTGATAGCGGTTGTAGAGAAAGCCCACCACGGCGCCGGCGGACATCATGCCGCCTTGGACAGCGATGAGCACGCCGGTATTGGCGGTGGCCAGGCGCGCGCGGGGCGGCTCGCCGTCGTCGCCCGGCGGCGCGTCGCGCAGGATCACTTCCTGCACCAGGGCGTTCATGGTGGACCAGTAGATGGCGAAGCCCACGCCAAGCAGCAGCACCATCAAGTACACGTGCCAGAGCTGGGCCACGCCCCAACGCAGCATCGCCGCCGCGGCCAGCACCACCAGGCCGCGCGCCAGGTCCAGCACCACGCCCAGCCGCCGGCGGTCCACCCGGTCAATCAGCACGCCGCCGAACGGCGGCACGATCAGCCCCGGCAGCGTCACCAGGATGACCATCAGGCTGACTTTTACGGTGGATTGGGTCTGCTCCAGGATGTACCAGGTGACGCCCGCGTAGTTCAGCCCGGAGCCGAACAGCGAGATGAACATAGCCACGAAGATGTAGCGGAACCCGGAGCGGCCCAGCAGCAGTTTCCAGTCCACGTGGTGATGCGTTTCCATGCGCCGTCCGGCCGGCCGCCGCGGGTGGGCGGATGGGCGCAATTGTACGGTCGAGGAGCCGCGCTGTCCAAACACGGCCAGGGGCGAGTGTCGAACCGGCCAACGCAAGCCTGCCGGCAAATGTTAAGATGAGTGCAGCGGCGCGCCCGTAGCTCAGTTGGACTAGAGCGTCTGCCTTCTAAGCAGAGGGTCGGGGGTTCGAATCCCTCCGGGCGCGCCATTCCTCATTTTTCGCCCGCTGGAATATCATGTCGAAGGGTTTTCTGTAAGCGGGATAAACACTTGCGGCGTCAATCGCGCAGTTCGAAAGTACCACTTTGAGGAGTTTGGCTTTTTCGGTGGGTGGCTGCGCAAGATACAGAGAATGAGCCTTATTCGCGAGTTCTAAAGTGCGGACCGCGTCGAGCATTCTGTCTGGATTCGCGCTTTGAAGGCCCTGCACGGCGAGTAGAATCTGCTGCTCTTCC
>Ga0187893_10000984_pt1 | contig 71117 bp, 63 predicted proteins | sample MA1701074metaG_FD_139574 | JGI IMG/M metagenome (GOLD analysis project Ga0187893, IMG submission 139574) | White microbial mat communities from a basaltic lava cave in the Kipuka Kanohina Cave System on the Island of Hawaii, USA - MA170107-4 metaG ...
CATGTATTCGCGCGTCATGCGGTTTGCGATGCCGTTAATGTAAGGAACGGGTTTGTTCGGATCGCTGATGTATTCATCAAAGCTGCCAGAACCCTCAGGCGATGTTCCAGCCGCCGGAGTGAAAGCAAGTCTTCCGCCGGCGGCGAGATACAGAGCTCGTTCTTCAACATTTGCAGGAGGCCATTGATCGTACATTCTCCACTGGTTGGAACCAGTTTCGAAAACCAGGGCCTCGGGGAGCTGGCGATCGCACTTGTCTTTGAGAAGGCAGTTAAAAAACGGCAGTTCAACATTCTCGCGGTAATAGACTGAGGTTTTAGCGCCAAATTGGATGCTCCCCAAAAAATCGCCGTTACTGCGGGACCACCCTCCGTGGAACCAGGGGCCCATCACCAGCGTGTTGTAAGTTCCTTTGCTGGACTTCTCGATCGCCTGATAGGTGTTGAGCGCTCCATAAAGATCCTCAGCATCAAACCAACCCCCAACCGTCATCACCGCGGGCTTGATGTTCTTCAAATGCGGCAGCACATTCCGCGCTTGCCAGAAATCGTCATAGTTGGGATGGTTCATCGCCTCGTTCCAGAAAGCCACCCGATCCTTGAAGTATTTCTTGTTGGCTTCGGGAAGCGGTCCCAAACGCAGGAAAAACTCGTAACCATCCGGAGTGCCGTGATTGAAGCGCGGGGGAAATTCCGTGGTTGGTTCAGGCCTTGGCAAACCAAATGTGGCAAAGAAGTTGAACGTGTGGGGCAGAAAAAGCGCCCCATTATGATGAAAGTCGTCGCCGATGAACCAATCCGCGATCGGCGCCTGTGGCGAAGCAGCCTTAAGCGCGGGGTGAGAATCGATGATGCCCATCGAAACGTAGAATCCTGGGTATGAAATACCCCACATGCCGACGCGGCCGTTGTGATTCGCGACGTTTTTCAGGAGCCATTCAATCGTGTCGTAAGTATCAGTGCTTTCATCGATGTCCCTGGGACCCGATTTTGTTGTTTTGTGAGGACGAACATTTTCGTATTCGCCTTCCGACATGAGCCGGCCCCGCACGTCCTGATAAACAAATATGTAACGCTCATTCTGGAAAAGCAGCGACGGGCCGAGCGACTCCTTGTAAAGATCCGGGCCATAAGGGGCAACGCTGTAAGGAGTCCGGTTCAGCATGATGGGGTATTTATGTGACGTATCTTTAGGGGCATAAATTGAGGTGAAAAGCTTCACTCCATCCCTCATCGAAACCATGTGTTCGGTTTTCGTGTAGCGGTCGGCGACCGAAGCTGTCCGAACCTGAGCCCGGACAGCCGCGGGCCAGCACAGAACCCACAGCCCAAACAAGTAGAGGAGGCTTTTCAATACTCCGGACCGATGCATAAATGTTTCTCTGGTATGCCGGCTCTCTAGAGCGGAGGTTAGATCAAATCGATCGTCAGTTCGCGGCCAAAAGTGAAGTTCGGACGTTTCCTGCCCTTCATGTATTTAGCGGCTGTCTGAGAAAGGGCCGTTATCAGAACAGGTAAAGCGATGGTGGCGTCGCAATTCACATAGGCGGTGTGGGCGCCGCGAGCCAGCTTGCCATAGACGAGGCCTTCGTCAAACGAGACGGCATTCGAGCGGCCACCTGGATGGGGAGCATCAGTTGTAATTTGAATGGCGTACTTGTGCCCGTGATGATGATCTTTGGAAATGAAGGATGAAACCTCCGTCTGTTGAATGAAGCTTTTCGGGGTGCCGCCGCCCAGATTGATCACTCCCGTGACCCGTGCCCGCCCGGTGATGTTCATCATGTCCAGAACGTCCTGAACGATGTCGAACATGAAGCTGTTCTTCTTCTCGAAGCGAGCCGCAGCAATACCCACCGCAATTCCGCTGTCGGCGATGGCGGGACAAAAAATGGGAACGCGAGCCTTGTAAGCCGAGGTAAGCACACCGTCTTCTGAGGCAATCTCGGCCAGTTCGCGCCCGATTAGATGAAGAAACTCGCGGGTAGCATAGGGACGCGATTGATCCAATTGATTGGTAAAGCCTCCGATCCATTCGTTGGCCTCCCGATACTCTTCATCGCTGGCAAGCAAGTCCCACATCCGGCTGATCTGCGCCGAATCGAGCTCGGCGTCGGTCATGCTGGGATGAGCCTGAAAATGGTAACGCCCCAGGGTCTCATGAAGATCGTGAAAGAGGAGTGAGCCGGAAAGCACCAGCACATCGACAAAGCGGTTCTTGATTACATAGGCGAGGAGACGGCGCATTCCGGCCGGTATGAGCGCTCCGGAACCTGCCACCATGATGGTCGTGTTATCACCGAGCATGTCGAGCCAAATGCGATGAGCTTCGGCGAGCTGCCGGCCGCCAAACCCGGTTCCTTCCATCTTCTCGAGCAGCCCCGCGACTGAACGATCGCGGTCTACCTGAACCGGGCGAGTCGGAGTGATGAGATATTTTGATGCTTTCGGCTTTCGCTGCGTGACCATAAAGTTGTCAACCTTTCGGGTAGTAGACTTTAAGGAGATGAGTGCTTGAATAATTGGGTCTCATAAATTTGCAGAATCTTTGGATTTCGATCAAAAGTCAGTCCTGCGCCGGGCGCGGGGGCGAACCCCGTCTACCGAAAGATATGTGTACGCGTCATAGCGCGACTCGTAGAATTCCGCTAACTCGGCGCCCTCGGCTTCGCTCAGTTCGCCGTCTTTGACTCTCTGACCGATCAACCGGCGGAAACCATCATGGAGCAGACTGCGTTCGTAACGTGCTCGTTCGGTGGCCTCGCCGACCGTAGTGCCGCGAATCACTTTCTTGATTAGGTAACCGTCTTCATCAATATAGATATGTGCCTCATGAGGCGCGCCGAAAAGATTGTGATTGTTTCCCATCACCTCCTGATAGGCGCCGACCAGCAAAAAGGCCAGGTAATAGGTTTCACCGGGTACCAAAGGATGGAGTTCGAGCACCTGTTTTACATCATGCAAATCCACAAACTTGCCGACCACCCCATCGGAATCGCAGGTGATATCACAGAGAGTCGTGTATTCAGTCGGAGGTTTGTTGAGGTGGTGAATCGGAACGATCGGGAAGAGCTGATCCAGGGCCCAGTGATCGGGAACCGACCGAAATACGGAAAAATTTGTCAGGTATTTTGCGCACAAGAGCCGCCGCAGGTCGTCAAATTCTTCCGATACATACTTAGCTTGCTGCGCATACTTATCGGCACGCTCACAAACGTCCCAGAACAATACTTCTCCCTTGGCCCGGTCCTCGAGTGAAACCAGGCCGAGGTTAAAAAGCGTGAAAAGCTCTTCCCGATGTTCGAGCGCGTCGTGGTAATACTCGCGATAGTTCTTAACAGTAATCGACTCTCTTAATTCACCGAGCTCGGTGACCACTTGCGGATCGTCGTCGTCGATCTCGATCGGCGTGATGTCTTCGACGACGGTTTCAATTTCATCCTGAACGTTGGTGACGAGAATGGCATGATACGCGGCCAGAAAACGGCCCGACTCCTGAATAATCGTGGGATGCGGCACATTCTCGTCGTCACAAACCGTCTTGATCGTATAAATGACGTCGTTCGCGAATTCCTGAGCCGAGTAGTTGGCTGATGAATCAAATGCAGTTTTCGATCCGTCGTAATCCACTGCCATTCCGCCGCCGACATCGAGAAGATCGATGGGAACCTTCAACTGATAAACCTTTGCGTAGACGCGCGCGGCTTCTTTCATCGCGTTCTTAATGCGCTTGATATCGGTGAGCTGCGATCCGATATGAAAGTGAAGCAGCTTGAGCATGTCGATGCGGCCGGTTCGCTCGAGACGGCGAATCACTTCCAACATCTCCGTGGTGGTCAGGCCAAATTTTGCCGCCTCACCGCCCGACCTTTCCCAACGGCCGGACCCCTTTGAGTAGAGCTTGACGCGCATACCCAAGGTTGGCAGAGGGCCCTCGTGCCGCTCCGCGAGATTGAGAACATGATCCAGCTCGTTGAGTTTCTCGATCACGATTACCACGCGTTTGCCACAGCGCGCGCCGGCAAAAGCGAGCTCGATGAATTCGGCATCCTTGAATCCGTTGAGCACCAGCAAGCTGTCAGTCGTCTGTTCGAGGGCCAGGGCGGCATAAAGTTCTGCTTTCGAGCCGGCCTCAAGGCCAAAGTCGTAACGCGAACCTTCACGCAGGTATTCTTCCACCACCGCCCTCTGCTGGTTCACTTTCATTGGGTAGACGCAGAGATGAGTTCCCTGATACTCAAACTCGCGGATTGATCGGCTGAATGCTCGCTGAAGCTTTCTGACTTGCGCGGCCACCAACTGAGGAAACCTTAACAGCACGGGGGCGCCAATACCCCTGCGAGCGAGGTCGTCGATGATCTCTTTCAAATCGGCTGAGCGAGGATCTCCTTCGGCGGGGCGGACTATAAGATTGCCCTTGCGATTTACGTCAAAGTAGCCAGCGCCCCAGTTCTCAATGCCGTAGGTTTCGAGCGTTTGCTCGATTGCCGTCGTCAATTCGCAGTCTCCTGCCCAACCTGGGGTAAACCCCGTATGCTATTGATTTCAGTCGCCAATGCGTAGTTATTACTCATTCGAATCGAGTAGTGGAAACTGCTGGAATGGAACGCTTTAATGGCGCAATGTAACAGAAAATGGAGGGGCGGTCTATAACTTTTTTGTTTCGGAGGTTGGCCCGTTAGTCAGCCTGGATCTCGAAAGATATTGGCATTTTTGCAGGAAAACTTGAGTGGCGGAGGCAGGGCTGGCATCAGGAAAGGCCGCCCAACACCTTGACATAATTTCCAGCGTTACTATAATGCAAGCTTTTTTGGCGCCGTCAGATGACGTTCGCTTGCTTTCGTCGCACCGTTAAACTTTCACAATACTTCGCACCAACAACAAAGCCGGTGCGAAGAGCACCCCTAACACTCCTTTTTCCTTTCCGGAGAGAAAATGAACCCAAAGACTGTCTTGAAGTACGCCTCTGACCAGGGGGCAAAATTCGTTTCTGTACGATTTACCGATCTCCCGGGCTCCTGGCACCACCTAACTTTTCCCATTGGCGAATTGGGCGAGGAGAATTTTGAAGATGGTTTCGGCTTCGACGCCTCCTCGATTCGCGGTTGGGCCGCAATTCATGAGTCCGATATGCTGCTAGTCCCCGACGCCACGCGATTCTGGATGGATCCCTTTTCCGAACAGCCGACGCTGGGCCTGATTGGCAATGCTATCGATCCGATTACCAAGGAGGGTTATGCCTACGACCCGCGCTCAGTAGCCGTGCGCGCCGAAAGCTACTTGAAGTTTACCGGGTTGGCCGACACCGCCTACTTTGGTCCTGAGGCCGAGTTCTTTGTCTTCGACTCAGTCAAGTTTAACAACGAGCCACATTCCGCCGGCTACAAAATCGATTCGGACGAGGGTCATTGGAACAGTGGCCGTGACGCGAATGAGTTTGCGGGGTCTAATCTCGGTTACCGCATTCGCGCGAAAGAGGGCTATGTGCCGGTTCCCCCTACTGACTCGCTCAGTGACCTGCGTTCTGAAATATCCTTAACGCTGGCTAAGTGTGGGATCAACGTCGAATGCCATCATCACGAGGTGGCTACAGCCGGCCAATGTGAAATCGACTTTCGTTACTCGACCTTGTTGGGAACTGCGGACAACCTCCAAATGTTCAAGTACGTAGTTCGCAATACCGCATACCAATACGGTAAGGCGGCCACCTTCATGCCCAAGCCGCTCTATGGCGACAATGGGTCAGGAATGCACTGTCATCAATCATTATGGAAAGGCGACAAGCCTCTGTTCGGTGGTGATGGATACGCCGGATTATCTGAGTTGGCGCGTTATTATATCGGTGGTTTGCTCAAACACGCGGCGGCGGTGGTGGCCTTTGCGGCGCCGACGACGAATAGTTATAAGCGCCTGGTTCCCGGGTTTGAAGCTCCGGTAAATCTCGCCTACTCAGCTCGCAACCGCTCGGCGGCGATCCGCATTCCCATGTTTTCTGCGAATCCTAAACTGAAGAGGCTTGAGTTTCGTCCTCCCGATCCGTCCTGTAACCCCTACCTCGCCTTTTCGGCCATGCTTTTGGCAGGTCTGGACGGGGTTCAGAACCGAATCGATCCCGGCGAGCCTTTGGAGAAGGATATTTACGATCTTTCGCCCGAGGAGCTTAAGGATGTGCCGACCCTGCCCGGTTCGCTCGACGATTCACTGAAAGCGCTGGAAGCGGATCATGATTTTCTGTTGAAGGGGGATGTGTTCAGCACTCAACTGATCGAGCGGTGGATCAACTACAAACGAGAAAAAGAAATTCAGCCGTTGAGAATGCGGCCTCATCCGCTGGAGTTTTCGTTGTATTTCGATATCTAGCTTCCAATTGAACTCATGAAGATCGAGCCAGTCACACTTGAGGGCTCCTACGTGCGGCTCGAGCCGCTCTCCCTGTCACATCTTGACCGGCTTTGCGAGGTTGGTTTGGATCCGGAGCTTTGGCGCTGGACTACTACCAAACTGACCAATCGCGAAGATATGAGCGAGTACGTTAAAACCGCTCTTCGAGAACAATCAGAGGGAATGGCTCTTCCGTTTGTGACTCTTTTGAACGAAACAGGGGACGTAGTTGGCAGCACGCGCTTTGCAAACATCGATCGCGCCCACCGGCACGTCGAGATTGGCTGGACCTGGATCGGAGTGCCGTGGCAAAGAACGGCGGTGAACACCGAGGCCAAGTACCTGATGTTGCGCCATGCATTCGAGACGATGGGTTGCATCCGCGTCGAATTCAAGACCGACTCACTGAACGAACGCTCCCGGAACGCTTTGCTTCGGATCGGGGCTACCCAAGAGGGAATCCTTCGCAATCATATGATTGTGCACGACGGCCGTTATCGCCACTCGGTGTTTTTCAGCATTATCGACTCCGAATGGCCTCAGGTTAAGCGTGCCCTTGAGGAGAAACTTGGCAGCGGGCCTTCGGCGCCTTCTCGATCCCCTTCCTCAGTTGATGGAATCAAGCTTACTTCATCACGCACCACGTAAGCGCGTAATATATCGGCGTGCAGGCCTTCGACGAGAGACTTGAATCGCTGATTCGCGATTTGCCAGATCAGCAGGGAGCTCGCCTCTTCCTTGAGCGCTTCCAGAAAGAACACGCGCGCACCTACCAAAACCTCGTTCGCCAGCGAGGCCTGCTCTCCGACGCCTTAACCCTCGCGGCGTGGAGCCCATTGCTTGCCACCACGCTGGAACAAAACCCCGATTACATCTCATGGCTGATGCGCGAGCGCGCCAACCCTCGGGTCAGAACGTGCGACGAGCTGAAGGAGTCGCTGGCTCGTTTTGCATTGACCCACTCTTCCGTAACTCCCCAGGTCATGCTGGCGCGGTTTCGGCGCCGCGAGCTGTTGCGAGTCTATCTGCACGATATTCGTCGCACGCACACGATTGTCGAAACCACGGAGGAACTGTCGAACCTGGCTGATGCAATACTCGACTATGCCTTGAGTTTGGCGCGGCAGGATCTCGACAACAAATACGGATCGCCGCAGCGCACTGATGAACGCGGCCGGATTGCCGCCGCCGAGTTCTGCATCATGGCGTTAGGTAAACTCGGCTCGTACGAGCTCAACTACGCTTCCGACATCGATTTGGTCTTTATTTATTCTGACGATGGAGAAACCTCGCCGGCTGGTCAGCGCGGCGAAGTCACCAATCGCGAATATTTCATAAAACTTTCGGAAACAGTGGCAAAGCTTGTCGGCGATCCCGGCGGTGAAGGCGCCGCGTATCGCGTCGACCTTCGGTTGCGGCCACACGGACGCGATGGAGCGCTGGCCTGTTCGCTCAACGAGGCAGTTCGTTACTATCAGGAGACCGCACAGCTCTGGGAACTGCAAACACTGATTCGCGCTCGGGCGGCGGCAGGTTCAACGATGCTTTTCAGTCGGTTTGCCAGCGCCGTGCGGTCAAAGGTTTTCCGTCCGGAGGTTTCAGTTAGAGAGGCTTTGGCCAGCGTTCGTTTGGCAAAACAGAAAATCGACAAACACATCGCGCGCCATCGCGGCGGTTTTAACGTAAAGCTCAATCGGGGAGGAATACGCGAGATTGAGTTTATTGCCCAGGCCCTTCAGCTGGCTCACGGAGGAAACGACAGTTGGTTGTGGGTCGCGCATACCCTGATTAGTCTTGGCCGGCTGGCTGAAAGGAGATTAATAACCGAAGAGGAGCGCGCAGAGTTGTCAGATGCCTACCTGTTTTTGAGAACACTGGAACACCGATTACAGATGGAGCATGGACTTCAGACGCACGCTGTTCCGCCCGGTTTGGAACAAAGAGCCCTCGTAGCGCGTCGCATGAACTTCGCGGGGGCAGCGGCGCTCGCTGATTTTGATCTTGCTTTGCAATCGCACACGGCAAAAGTGAGCAAAACTTACGAACGAGTGTTCGCCGGCGCGGGAGCGAACGTTTTACCACTTCAGGATTTTCTTAGCACCGGCCAAAACTTAACCGATCAATCCCACCAGCCCATCGAGGCGGAAGCCGCGGCCGCTTACGCGGCGGCCGCCGTCTATGCGTCGCATCTGGTGACCGGGCCGGATGAATCTCCAGTCGAGATGGATTCTCTGGAGCGGCTCCTGCATGGCATGGCTCAGGAATCGCTTAATCCGCACCGGGCGCTCACAAATGCTGCGCGAGTCGCATCCTCTCTTGAAAAGGCTGAGCATAAGATTGCGATCTCCGAACAAAATCTGGTTACGCTTGTTCAACTCTGCGGCGCGTCCGAATTCTTCAGTGAGATGGTAGCGAGCAACCCTTCCCTGATCACATCCCTGGGCGCCGAGCATGCCAAACCCTCTCGCAAAGACTGCCGCGCACTTTTGCGGGCGAGCATCAATGCGGAAAAGGATTTCACCGCAGCCCTGTCGGCGCTGCGGCGGACATGGGCACGTCTGCTGTTGGATATTGGCGCGCGTGATGCCCTGGGTGAGATCTCGGTCTCAGAATCGAACCGTTTGCAGACTGAGTTGGCCAGCGCAAGTATCAGTGTAGCTTACCTGGTGGCCAGGCGTGAGATGGTCTTTCGCCACGGCCGGCTCGATAATGAGCCACGAATCGCAATTCTTGGTCTGGGCCGCATTGCGAGCGGCGGAATCGATTACGGATCAGATCTCGACATCATTATTGTTTATGACCCATTGCTCCCTTCGCCAGTAGCCTCGCTCGCGCAGGAGGAAGCCTATGCCAGGTTGGGCGAGCTGATGATCGCGGCGTTGGGAAGCGTAACCCGCGAAGGCTATCTCTATCGAGTTGATTTGCGCCTGCGGCCTGACGGCAAAAACGGGCCTTTGGTCGTCAGTTCGCAGTCCTTTCTCGACTACTTGAAACAACGTACGGTGGCCTGGGAATGGCTTGCCTACGTAAAACTGCGCGCCGTCGGAGGCGATCTTGCCCTGGCAAAGATGATCGAGACCCATGCCAGACACGCGATCCATCAACTCGCGCAAAGGGTCGATCCGGAAGACTTGAAAAAGGATACGCGGCATGTGCGCGATCGGCTCGAGAAAGAAAAAGGGCAGCGGGGCCGCCATACCGGGATCGACGTCAAGTATGCGGCCGGCGGCATGCTGGATGTTTATTTTGCGACGCGTTATTTGCAGTTGCGTGACGATGTCTCGGACGAGGGAGAGGATCGTTCGACCGCCACCACTCTCGAGCGCCTGCGCGCCGCCGGTTCATTAAGCGGCGAAGATTTTGCCGCGCTCAGCAGTGGTTACGCACTGCTGAGATCCATCGATCATCACTTGCGCCTGCTCCTGGGAAGGCAGGCGCGCTTACCGGCAGTCGACCATCCTGCCTTAGGTGATATCGCGGGACGGCTTGGGTTTGAGTCGGCCGCTGTCCTTAATGAAATCCTGGTGGAAAGAATGGGTCTGATTCGCGAAACCTACGATCGAATTACCGGATGATTGTATTCGATCCACTAATCAACCCAAACGAAACCAAAAAACAGCTTTTTCAGTTTTGGCTCGTGTGTGTCAGTGATTGTTCCCGGCCTTTGGTTGTAGCTGGTGCGAAACTTAGGGAATCTGCACTCCTGATTAATAAGACGACCGCCATAGAGAGGGTTGCCTCTAGACCGTCCGAATCGAGTCATTGGTCGATTCATACCAGCACCGCGTGCACCAGAGATGAGTTCTTTCGCGTTCTGCCGTCGTAAAATCATGACTGCCAGGAAGACGCCGAACTACCTCGCGCTCATCATCGTCCAGTTCGGACCAGCTTTGGAGCCGTCCCTCGCCGCAGCGAGGGCACCGGTTATGAGTGTTCATGATGGTTTGAAGTTTAGAGCTCGTTCTTCAGGGTTGTATATTGGTTGGGCTAAGCAAGCTTGCACTCTTGAACCTCTTCTTAAACTTCTTTGTTTACTGAATGTGCATCATCGTGTAACTTAGCTGTGATGTTTGCCTGCCACAGTAAGCCACAGGATAGCATCAGGATAACGGTGAACACTAAGGACCAATGATGTTCAGAATTAAAGCCTCGTACACAGACCAACTCGAACTAAGAACCACAATCGAACGGGCCCGCGAATTCTTCAGCGAGTTTCGGAACTTTGTCGACTTGATGCCGGGGATCGAAAGTATTCGCAAGGAAGCCGGTGGCATTATGCGCTGGATCGTCCACGCGGAAGTCCCGGTTATCGGCTCGGTGCATGCCAGCTTCGCGGTTGAGAAAACCGAAGATCGCCCAGAGAGATTGGAATGGTCACCCGCCCGGAGCGAGGTAAAGAATTATCTTCGCTATGCAGCGGCTTTCGAAGAGCGTGGTCACAAGGTTCTGGTTCGCATTGCGCAGCATGTCGAGTTGCGCCGGCCGCACGCCCGGGATTTACACCGGCTCGCCATGTTGGTTGGTGAAGGGCCCATCAGCGCTGAAATGCAGAAACGCGTCAGCGAAATGATCAAGACGTTTCTCGAGCGCGCGCGAGCGAAACTCGAAACTGAGCCCTCCGAGCAGGACGCCGTCCTGGACTCCGCCTTATAGCAATCAACAACGATCTAATAAATCGACACGCTTTCGTTATCAGGCGGTGACCGCCGAGCTTTCTTTCGCCAATATTCTCAGTACCTCTGCCGTTTTTCTAACCCGCCCAAAAGCCAGGCCGAACGCAACCAACGCCGACGTATGCATCTCTTCACTGAGTGTCGTACAGGCATCTTCCGCTACGATGACTCGGAATCCGCGGTCGGCGGTTTCGCGAGCAGTCTGCGTGACACAGACGTCCGTGGTCAGCCCCGCGACAACTAACGAATTAACGCCCAGGTTGTGTAGGGTTTGATCGAGTCGGGTGGAGTTAAGCGGCCCGCTAGAGGTTTTGTTCACCACAAACTCACCAGGCTGTGGCGCCACACTCTCTTCGATTTGCCAACTTGGATCACTAACCTGCGGCCAGATTCGGTTTCCCAGGACCGCGAGTCCCAGCCGGTCAAAGTCCTTAAGCCATTGCGGTAGCTCGGCGCCGTCATCTGAGTAAGAGCCAGTGCCGGTAAAAACTACTGGCCGCGCGTTGGCCCTGAAAGCCTCGAGCAGGCGTCCCACATTTGGGACTACCCTTTCGCGCACCCGCTGGAAGTAGCCTTCGGTCGAACCGGGAACTAGTTTTTCCATCGCCTGCGCAAATGGATAATCGGGTCGGACAAAATAGCGTTGCATGTCGATGACAAGGAGGGCTGAGTGCGGCGAATCGAAATCCAGCGGGGTTTGATCCTTGAGCCTGATAATCTCGAGGATTCTTTCGTGCTCGTTCATTGTCATCGTCTCCTTTCGGCTGCCGCGTAGTTTATCTTAATCTTAATTGGCAAGGGGAGGTCAGCATGCCTATAATCCCGAAACGTCCCGTATCGCTCCCCCCTCAACCGTTACAAGTCGAAGCAGTAGCGAAATCAGGGATGTCGAAACTGCCGGCAAAAGAGGAGTCCATCCGAAGGCCTGGAGCCATAGTCACCATTCAGCATGCGAACTATTGCCTTTGACATTGGTCTGCCCTGTTTGGCGCATTGGGGCAAGGCGACGACTCTGCTGCGTCATCAGCCTACCGTAAACTTTATATGACCACTCAACAGCGCCGCCAGGAAATCGACCGCATCTTTACTGCTGCTCTCGAGCTTGAGCACGAGGAGCGAGCGGCATTTCTCGAAAGAGCCTGTGCGAATGATGCCCAGTTGCGGGCCAAAGTTGAATCACTTCTCGCTGACCAAGCCTCTCAAAGTGTTGCCATCAGCCAGGTATACGAGGAAGCTACGCGTGCGTTCTTTAAGGAGAAGAACGAACTAGTTGCCGGGCAGCTCATCGGCCGCTACCAAATTATAAAATCACTGGGAGCGGGCGGAATGGGTCATGTTTATCTCTGTAACGATCAGAGACTCAACCGTCCCGTCGCGGTTAAGCTGCTTTCCAGCTATCATGCCGCCGAAGAAGAGCGGATCAGACGCTTTCGCCAGGAAGCACTCGCGGTTTCGGCTCTGAATCACCCAAACATTCTCACTATCTATGAAATCGGCGAATCTCAAGAGCAGAATTTTATGGCCACTGAGTTTGTCGACGGTCTAACCCTAAGTGCGCGGATTCGAGCGGGCCGGATTCCGATCGATGAATCGTTGCATATCGCCATGCAGATTGCCGGTGCTTTATCGGCTGCACATACGGCGGGAATAATCCATCGCGACATTAAACCGGCGAACATCATGGTTCGCGCTGATGGGCTGGTGAAGGTACTTGACTTTGGAATCGCCAAGTACGAACAACCAGAAACCCAGGGTGCGGCGAGAGGGAACGTGATCGACACTACCCCAGGTTCAGTGATTGGAACGGCCGCCTATATGTCGCCTGAGCAAGCTCGCGGAGTCACGGTAGACAAACGGACAGATATTTGGAGTTTGGGAGTTGTTCTTTACGAAATGCTCGCTGGTTGTCGGCCTTTCACAGGCGAGACTGAGATGGACGTGATGTCCGCTGTGATTGAGCGCGAGCCACGCGCCTTAGCGGCACACAATCCGCTGGTGCAGGAGCCGCTCGAGGAAATAATTTCTAAAGCGCTAAAAAAGAAAAGGGAGCTAAGGTATCAAACCGCGTCAGAGCTCATGGCCGATCTCAAGGCGGCAATGCTGGATTTTGCAAGCGGAGGCTCTGAAAAGCGGCGGCCAGGCCAGGCTCGGGCTGAAGCACAGCTCATAAATTCTATCGCCGTGCTTCCTTTCAAACTTTTAAGCCCGGCCGGCGCAGATGATTATCTGGGTATCGGATTGGCCGACGCCCTGGTGGTGAGGTTAAGTAAATTGCGCCAGCTAACGGTGCGGCCTACGAGTTCAGCGCGAAAGTATGGCGACTCTGATCAAGATCCGGTTGCGGCCGGACGCGCCCTGGGCGTGGAGGCTGTGCTCGATGGCAACATCCACCTCGCCGGCGATCGCGTCCGGGTGACTGCTCAGCTCATTCACGTCGCTCAGCAGTCCCCGCTCTGGGCAGACAAGTTTGACGCTCGGTTTACGGACATCTTCGATGTCGAGGACTCGATTTCCGAGCAGGTAGGAGAAGCGCTGACACTGAAACTCACGGGCGAGGATAGGAAGCGGCTCACGAAACGCTACACCGAGAACATTGAGGCGTATCAGCTCTACCTCAAAGGCCGTTACCACTGGAATAAGCGCACCTCGGAAGGTACCCGCCGCGCGGTCGAAAACTTCCGAGCAGCAATTGATCTCGATCCGGAAAACGCTTTGGCTTACACAGGATTGGCGGATTGCTACACCCAATTGGGTTGGATGAGGCTACGCGCGCCCGCCGATACGTTTCCGGCCGCCAAGGCGGCGGCACAGCGTGCGCTGGATCTCGATGACACACTCGCCGAGGCCCATTCTTCACTCGCCTGGGCGCGGATACTATACGACTGGGCATGGGCCGAATCTGAGGAAGCTTTGCGTCGAGCTGTCGAACTTAATCCAAACTATGCTGTGGCACACATGTGGTATGGAACCTTTCTAATTGCCGTTGACCGGTTCGATGAAGCCATCGCCGCGATGAGACGCGCTCAGGAGCTCGATCCGCTTTCTCCAATAATTAATGCCATCATTGGTTTGCCTTACTATTTCAAGCGCTCTTACGAGCAGGCCGTCGGGTGTTACCGGAAGGCGCTGCAACTGGAACCCAATTCATTGCCCGGACACCTCCTGCTCGGACGGGCCTATTTACAAATCGGTGAAGCAACCAGGGGCGTTGCCGAGATGGAAGAGGCGCGATCTTTGGAGGACTCGAGCTTTATGCTGGCGGAACTGGGGCACGCGCTTGCGGTTGCGGGCCGCCGGGATGAAGCGCGCGATCTTCTTGAGCAACTGCGCAGTCAAGCAGAACAAGTGTATGTCTCACCTTATGATCTGGCTGGCCTCAATACCGCGTTGGGCGAGACGGAGGAAGCGCTTCGGCTACTGAAAGAAGCCTGCCAGGATCGGTCCGCTTGGGTAATGTTTCTGGGCGTTGACCCCCAACTCGATCCGCTGCGGAAAGACGCGCGCTTCGTTGAAATGTTGCGCCGCACTGGCTTGGCGGACGCGTTACAAAAGAAAGGGCGGTAACGATCTGGGCAGCGATCTAATTTTTGTTTGGGGGTTGCTGTTGTTGGTTGACTACGGATCATCAAGAACGATCCACTAAACACCACGAAATATCACGAACAAAAGTCGTTGCCCGGGTTTCCTGATGGATTGAGCTATCCGTCAAACCGTGCCTCAATCTACCCCGGCGAACTCCTACGGTGAATTGCGTTTCGAAACCGAGCGCCTCCGGCGTCCGGGTTGATCGCCATAACTGATCATGTTCGCAAACATTCGATAAGCTCCCGGAACGCCCGCGGCCAACTGCCGATACCAAACCATGCTGGTGTAAATGTAGTGCCCTCGTCCGTGCCGAGCCACGAGCAAACCTCCTCGCAGCGGCGGTTCATCGCGGTCCGCAGTTTCAAATAAGGACTGGTAGCGCCGATCCCACTCCCTCGGGTAATAAAGTCCGCGCTCCTGGATCCACCCGTCAAAGTCCGCGCCTCTGATTCGGTTCGGAAAGTTCAGCAGCGGGTGTCCAGGTTGCAGAAACTTGATCGGCGCGTCTTCTTCCGTGACTCGATCTCCGCCCAGGGTTATTGGGTAAGGAGCAAGTTGAGGCCGATTCTTTCTCTCATCAGGATTCCACTCGTCGTTCTTGTGGTAGAAGACAATCAAAGTTCCGCCCGCGCGCACATAATCCAAAAGCTTTGCGTTTGCGGCGATTAGTTCCGGATGAGCCTGGTACCCTCGATTGTCGATGATGATTGTGTCGAAGTTTCCGATCTCGCCCTCAAGTTTGTCGACGCTCAGTTTAGTTGCGTTGACACCCAGAGCTTCAAGCGACTGCTCCAAAGTGCGATCGAAGCTGGGTAAATACCCGACCTCCAAATTCTTCGGCACGCGCGCGTCGCTATAGACCACTCGCACGGCTCTTTGTGTAATTGGTGAGCTTGAATTGGACCCGCGGACGGCAAAGACCACCGCGTCAGACTGCGTCATCACGTCCACAGCTTCTCGATCCGGAACCGCGCTGTTGCTCAGAATTGACTCGCGGCGCGTTTCATTCGGCGCTAGCGAAATTTCGGGACTTGCCCATTCGTGGTTGCTGGAATGGGTAGTTAAGAGCCCGCTAAAAGTCTTGGGCGAATGGTTCGTCAACGTGACAGTGAAAGTCTTGCATCTATCAGGTGCTCCCGGAGTATGCACGCAGAGTAAGGGCGAAATGTCCTCGATCTCAACGCTGGGCACAACTTCCAATCTCTTTGACGCGCTTACTGAAAAGCCGGCGCCGTCGATATTTAAATCCGCAGTAGCACTAAAAGGTTCGCCAAACAGGCGCCCGTCGTAAAGATGATCCGCTGACGGAACGGTGATCGTCGCGTTCCTGGGAGTGACAAGGTCCACGGCGGCCTGAGTCTCTGTGTCTGCGGTTAAGCGTTCGGCGGCGTCAAGCGCTACTCCGGCGCCCCACCCAAGGAATGACAATCTCTCTATCTCAACAGTTCTCTCCCCCAGGTTGGCCAGATTGACGATGAATCTCGTTCGCACTTCCGGTACCAGCTCTGGGCTCCGCGCTCTGACCGCCAGCCGGATGCCGGATGCCAAGGCCAACGCGCGATCTCCCCGCTCGTCGATCAAGCGTACGCGGTGCGAATATTCGGCGCCTGGTTCGGGCGCCCTCTCCAGTCGCCGTTTCCAGTCGATCAGGGCGTTGAGTACTCGGTCAGGCATATCGATGAAGTCAGTTAAGGGTCGTCCTTCGATCACCGGAGGCGCCAGATAAGCACTGGCGGCTTTGTTCAAGGAAAGGCCCTCGAGAAAGCCGTTTGCTTCTTTGGCGAGAGCAGGCACACCCTCGGCTTCACGCACGAGTTGATATCGAATCACGGGAAGGCTCGCCGATGGATTTCCCATCATCGCTAACCGCTCGGCGATGGTTTTTGGCCATGGCCCTTGAGAGGCGTGCTCCTGCAACGCGGCCAGCGCCTGTTCCGCGTACATCGTGCCGCGCAGGGGATCGCGTTCGTTCGGGTCAATTGTGACTAACTTTTCTGATTCGGGAGCACTCTCGGTAGACACGTTGGCTGGAGCACCTGGGATTCTGAAGCGACGCACAAAAAGTCTGCTTGGCTGCCACACGCTTACTCTTTGAAGTTGTTCTGGAAACCGTTTTGGATCGGCGGCGGCGTCGAAGGCTTCCAGAATCAGGCGGCCCGTGGCCTGATGATGACCATGACCACGCGCGGTATCGTGATTCGTGATGATCACGTCCGGGCGCAGCTCGCGAATCTTTTGGACCATGCGGCGAAGCGCCTCCTCATAGCCCCAGACGCGAAAAGTCTCTGCGGCGCTCTTCGAGAATCCAAAGTCACGCAAGCCAAGAAAATAAGGCTCGGAACCCTGTATCTCTGAGGCTGCAATCGTCTCTCGCGCGCGAATTACACCCAGCTCTTCATAAAGCTCGGGACCAACCGCGTTCTGACCGCCTTCGCCGTACGTAGAGAACAAGCTAACTGTGTGAACGCCATGCTTGCGGCGCAGGATGGTTAGTGTGGTTCCGTCTTCGTCGTCAGGATGGGCAGCAACGCACATGACGGTCCAAGGGTTAGTCAGGTCGAGCAGCGCCTGGTGGAGCTCAGTTTTGTCAATTTGGCTGCGCGTTGCAGTTGGTGACGGCAACTCGGTTGGGGCAGGCGACTCAACCGGGATCGGCGTGGGCGAGTCGGACGGCGCCGGAGATGGCGAGGGCGTCGGAGAGGGAGACGGCGACTGAACCGGCAAAGTCGGAACAGGTTCTTGAGCGCGCGAGCCAGGCGCGGATATCAAAGACCACGAGATGAAGATGCCAAGCAGTGCCAGCACAATTCGAACGGCCAAGCCAGCACAGCGTCTACTGAGTCCACCCATTCCACTAAGTCCATTCCGTCCACTCAGTCCATTCCGTCCATTCCGTCCACTGAGTCCATTCATCGCCATAGTTCGCTCTCATTAAAGCCGATTTCTCTGTCAGGTACCTAGGTTCGCGCTCTTTCCAATCGCGCGGCAAAAATCATGCTGAGTGCAATTAAAACGATCAAAATTACGCCGTATGCAGCGGCGGCCCCAAGGTTAAAGTCCCGCAACTCTGACGCAATCGCAATCGACACCGGCCGATTCGAAGGCACAAATATAAGTACCGAGGCTACATATTCTCCCAGGGCGATGACAAACGCCAACAGAGCCCCGGCCACTGCCCCAGGCAAGACCAACGGCAACGTAACTCGACGAAATCTCTGCCACCAACGCGCGCCCAGGCTTTCCGCCGCCTCCCCAAGCGAAGGATCCATCTGTTCCATGCTTGCTTGCACGGCTCGGACTACCAGCGGCATGAAGCGCAAAAAATAAACCACCGGCAGGATCCAGAAAGTGCCGACCAGCACGAATGAGCCGAGTAATGGACTCGGTCTTCCGTAGCTTTCGGCGATCTCAACCGCGACCACCGTTCCCGGCAAGGCCCACGGCATCAGCACCAGGAACGAAAGCACTCCCTTCAAAAACCGGCTTCCTTTTCCCGTCACCAGACTGGCAACACAAAAACTCCAGACGAGCGCCGCTGCCGCCGCGATCGCAGACATGGCCAGGCTATTCACAAACACCTCACGCGCGTCGTCCTCTGTCAACAAACGCTCGTAGTTCGCAATGGTATAGGCCGGAGGCAGAGTCTGTGTGGTCCACGATCCTTCGCGCGCGAAGCTGACCAGCACCAACGTGGCCACCGGCAGAATCAGGAGGATCGAAAACAGGATGCCAAGGATGATCGCTGCGGCTCGGCCCTTGCCGCTGGTCACGGGCTTGAGTCTGCGCCCGGCTCCTTTCAATGCGCCCGCCGCAAATTTGCGCGTTCCTTCATACCGCTGGAAAAAGATTAATGCCGCGAGGGAAAAGGCTGCCAGGATCACAGTTTCAGTCAAGGCTAATTCCAAATCGCCGCGTTGGCGGGCGGTGAAAATTTCCAACGTCAGCACCCGAACATCTCCGCCAAAGAGAAGCGGCGCGCTAAACGAAGCCATTGAGGTCATGAATACCAGCAAGCTGGCGGCCACGAGAGATGGCGTTAGTTGCGGCAAGATCACCCGAAACAGAACGTAGGCCGGCCCACCGCCTAAACTTCTCCCAGCTTCCGCCAGTCCGGCGTCAATGCGGCGCAGGCCGGCGCCAGTCAAGATATAAAAGAACGGATACATCGTGTAAGTGTGAAATAGGAGCAAGGCCCCCCAGCCTCGCAATGACCACGGCGGTTTGTCCAGCCCTAAGAGTGACTGGATCGCGCGGGCGAGAATGCCTGACTCGCCGCAGAGAAAGATAAAAGCCACGGCGCCAACCAGCGGCGGCAAGACCACTGGAAGCGCGGCGAGGACAGCAAAGATGCGTCGGGCTGGGAACGTGTACCGTTCGAACAAGAAAGCCAGCGGGATTCCTACCAGGGCGCAGAACAACACGGTGAGAAGCGAGACACTCAGACTCGTGAAAACTGATTCGAGCACGACACCCTGCAAAAGCGCCTGCCGATAGTTTTCAAGGGTCCAGATATTGTCTTGCTGAAAGGAGCTAAGGACTACCTGAAGATTTGGGTAGATGACGCCATAAAGGAGGACGACTGCAGTGATAAGGATCAGGATCAGACGGGGAAAGCGTATTTGCCATTTGTCATTGGACAGGTCATTTCTCATTTAGACATTTTTCATTTTTCATTTGGTAAATTCATGTTAACAGAAGCTGCGCGAGCATCTCGTTTGAGGCTCAATGTTAAGTGTTTAGAAAAAACTCGTGTTCCGATCACCCAATGACTAATGAATAATGGCTGCCCCCGGGCTGTCCCCGGCAGATTCTGTTAACGCGGATTACCAAATGAAAAATGTCCAATGATAAATGGAAAATGGCTACTCAATCTTTAGTAGCGACAATTGTTCCGGGGGAAGAGTCACAAAGCACGAGTCGCCTACCGCGAGACCATCCGGTTGCAGCACCAGCGCTTCAAGAGCGAGACCGTTTGCGTCCAACTTGATGCTCGAGGTGGCGCCCGCAAAGTTTAGCTCGCGAACCCGAGCCGGCAGCACATTCTCCCGCTCGTTACCGGTTTTACTAACCAGCAAATGTTCCGGGCGGATGGCCAGGAAGCAGGGCTTATTAAGCGGCGCCAGCTCGTCATGAGCAGTGGGAAGACGAAGCGTATGACCGCCTTCCAGCGTCTTGAATTCTCCCACCCTCGTCTGGCTCGAGCTGAGACGCATCACCTTAATAAGGTTGTTGCGGCCGAGAAACCGCGCCACCGAGACTTGCGCTGGTTGTTCGTACAACTCGCGCGGCTTGCCGGTTTGAAGGAGGTGGCCGCTCATCATGACGCTGATGCGATCGCACAAGGCGAATGCCTCTTCCTGATCGTGCGTTACATAAACAGCAGTCAGCCCCAGCCGGTTGACCAGCTCTCGCAGCTCGCCGCGAGTCTCCTCGCGCAGGGCGACATCAAGGTTTGACAACGGTTCGTCAAAGAGCAACAGGGCTGGTTCGATGGCTATAGCGCGCGCGATCGCTACTCGCTGCTGTTGCCCGCCAGAAAGTTCGTCAACTCTTCTTTTTTCGTAATTGGGAAGTTGGACGAGTTCCAACGCACTCTTAACGCGGTCGTGAATCTCTGATTTTGGTTTATGTCTTGCTCGCAGACCGAAAGCGACATTCTCGAAAACATTCAAGTGAGGGAAGAGGGCATAGTTTTGAAAAACCATTCCAAAGCCGCGGCGCTCAGGGGAAAGATTGGTGATGTTCCGGCCGTCAAACTCGATAGTTCCCGAGTCAGGTCTTTCCAACCCGGCAATCATTCTCAGCGTGGTTGTCTTACCGCAGCCCGATGGGCCCAGGAGACCAAAAAACTCACCCCGATTAACGTCGAGCGAGACGTCAGCCGCGGCCAGGGTCGTGCCATATCGTTTAGAAATGTTCTTTAAGGCTAAAAGCGGCATCCGCTTGTCTCTAGGAAAACTCCGGTCGGGAGCCAAACTTCTTCTCTTGTGAGTTCCAATACCACGAAGCAAGCACGAACGCGAGTGAAGACGACACCCCGATGAGAATGAGCCACCAGTAGACCGGCACTTCTTCAGGGACAACGATCCTGAAAGCGATGGCCGGTATTACCAAAATCAGCCCCGGCGCCAGGCTTGTGATTAAGACAAATTGTCGTTTAGACGTTTTTCCTGCGAACCACGCTCCTCGATTTTGGCGTGGAGGTTCGAGAACGGATCTGAGACTCCGATTCATAACGGCCTCCAGGGTCAGGGAGCCGAACCCAAATACTAAGAGCACGAGCACCAGCGAAAAATCATCGGCGATCAAACCGAGCTGGAAAAAGTAGAATGCCGTGAGGAAGACAATTAGATCCAGGGAGCTTCTTAGAAGGCACTTTACGCCTTTGGGTCGACTGCGGGAATGAAACAGCAAACCAACACCCAGCAGGAGGCCTGCAAGACCGAATACTATTCCCGTTATCAGCAATGCTTTAATGAAGTCCTGCGACATCTGGCACTACCTCCCACATTGATTAGCGCTGACTGCGGCCGCGGATTTCAGTGTCCCAATACCGTAGCCACTCGTTGCCTTCCTTTCGCAGCAACTCCCAATCGAGCGGCATGCGCGTGAAAGACTCGTTCATCCATGCCGGTAGCTGCGCGCGGTCGATGTCTGTTCGTACCGGGATTCGATAGTAAACCTTAGCTGCGTGCACGAAACTTTCAGGAGTTGTTACGAACTCGTAGAACCGTCGCGCCTCGGCTTCATTCGGCGCTCCCCGGACGATTGCGATGCCGTCGGTAATGACGGGCGTGCCGCTGGCCGGAAGGACGTAAGCGAGCGGAAATCCACGCTGCTCTTTGTAGATCCAAACATCCGGCAGATTCCACAAGCTCACCAGCCCTTCCTGCCGCGCTAGCTTTTGCATCAGCAGCGTTCCATCCGCCGTATACTCGTGGACGTTCCGATCCAAATTGCGCAGCCATTCGTAACCCTTTTCCGGGCTCCCAGTGTCCTTGTAGAACCGCCAAATCATAGCGCCAAAGATCGCTCGCATGGAATCCGACGGGTTGGGATTGCGAATCAAAACTTTGTCGCGCCACTTTGACTCGAGTACGTCGTCCCAATCGCGCGGAGCATCTTCCGGTCGCACCGCTGCGCTGTTATAAACAATTACTTCCGGAGTTTCATAGATGCCGTACCAGCGATCCTGCGAGTCGCGACTGGCCACCGGAACATTCTCGGCCCAGGTAGGCCGATACGCAACGAGCAGATTCTCCTCGGCGGCCGCCTGGAATGTCGTATGAGCTGCCCCCCACCAGAGATCGGCTTGAGGGCGGTTGCGTTCGGCGCGAACTCGTTCGAGAATCTCGCGCGACCCCATGTCGAGAAATTGCACGTCCACCTGGGGATGTTGTTGTTTGTAGCGGTCGATGAAGTCTTTTAGTTGAGCTTGACCGTGCGGCGTGTAGATCAGCAGTTTGCTTGTTGGCGAACTGTTGCGCCCACACGAGGAGAGCAGCGCACTCAGGCAGGCAATTGCTAATAACAACTGGACGGCTCGCATAGACATTCGCTCTTAACTCGACCGGAAATCTTTCGGATTGGCTCATGCTAACACAGTTCCATTTTCCATTTATCATTTGACATTTTTCATATCCGGATAACGGGTACTGACCTTGACGTAACGATTCGCAATTTTTCATTTGTCATTGGAAGGCCGTGGTCGCGCTTTGCCCCGGGCAGGTGAAACGTTTAGACTTTCAACCCGAGACCATGGCAAAGACAGTTAAAGGGAGAGTTGGCTGGGCAATCGTCAGGAAACTGATCAAAGCCATTCCTTTTGTTGGGCCTATCTTTGCCGTTGGATTTGCCGGCTACGAGATCAAAAAGAAGGGTGTGGTGCCGGGCGCCGTGCACGTCGGACTTGATGTGACGCCCGTGGTAGGCACCGCAAAGAATGTTGTCGAAATCTTCACCGGAGATTGGATCCCGGATAAACCCACAAAGAACGCTGAGCCTCAACTTCCTCAACTTCAGCAGCCTAATCAACCTCAGTTGCCCGGGCAATCTCAGCGGAACATGCCTGATACTAATGAACCTCGTGATCAATTAAAGCTCTCACCCGACGAATCGGCGTGATAAATCCCTTGCTGGCCTTGAGATTTTCGATCTGGAATCCCTTCCTTAAGGATTGAAAGTCTAAAGCGGTGGACGTACTGATTAAGGAACCTAATCTCGAAGGTGGGGAAGGGTGGTTTACCCCTGCTGACTAGCCGCCCACTCAATCCTGGTGTTACTGAGAACGAACTGGCGGGCGGGCGGTGAAAGGTTGCACTCTTTCATAGGCATCAGCGAGCTTGAATAACTCAGGCTCAGACCAATATGGTCCAAGCAGTTGAAAACCGATCGGCAGTTTCTCAGATGAAAGTCCACACGGAACGTTGAGGCCGGGGATGCCGGCGAGATTGGCCGTCACCGTGTAAACATCGTTCAGATACATCGCCAACGGATCATCCACCTTTTCACCAAGCAGGAAGGCCGTTGTCGGAGCGGTAGGCGTGATAATCGCGTCGCAACTGGCAAAGGCCTTGCGAAAATCCTCTTTGAGCAGGGCTCGCACCTGTTGAGCTTTGCGGTAGTACGCATCGTAATACCCCGCCGAAAGCACGTAAGTGCCCAACATAATGCGGCGTTTGACCTCGGCGCCAAATCCTTCGTCGCGCGTTCGGCGATACATCTGGCGCAGCTCGGGTGCATCTTCTGCTCTGAATCCGTATCGAACTCCATCGTAGCGCGCCAGGTTGGAAGAAGCTTCCGCGGTCGCGATAATGTAGTAAACCGCGATGCAGTACTTCGCTTGTGGCAACTCAACGTCAACAATCTCGACTCCGAGTTCCCGGTAAGTTTTGATTGCGCTCTCGACAGCGGTGCGCACCTCTTGGTCCAAACCCTCGCCGAACAGTGAGCGAGGAACTCCTATTCGCATCCCCGAAATGTCACCGGATAGGTCTGCTGTAAAGTCGGGCACTGGCACATCCGCGGTTGTCGCATCGCGCTCGTCACGTCCGGCGATCACGCTCAAGACCGCCGCTACGTCCCGAACATGGCGACCAAAAATGCCGACTTGGTCGAGTGATGATGCAAACGCCACCAGCCCGTAGCGAGAATTGCGTCCGTAGGTTGGTTTCAACCCGACCACGCCACACAGCGAAGCAGGCTGGCGCACCGACCCGCCGGTGTCCGAACCCAACGCCACCGGCACAATTCCGGCCGCGACGGCAGCTGCCGAACCGCCTGAGGATCCTCCGGGCACGCGCGCTGTGTCCCAGGGATTCTTGACTGGCCCGAATGCCGAGTTCTCGTTTGACGAGCCCATGGCAAACTCGTCGCAGTTCGTTTTGCCGATGATTACAGCCCCCGCCCCGATCAATCTTTCAATGACCGTGGCATTGTAGGGTGGATGATAGTCGCCCAGGATTCGCGATCCGCACGATGCTTGCATGCCTCGAACGCAAATATTGTCTTTTACGGCGATGGGAATTCCGGACAATGGAAGGGTCACCCGCTGTTCCGTATCAGAGGCGTGTCCCTTATCTGCTTGCTCGGCGCGCTGCAAAGCACCGGTGCGGTCTAATTGAAGAAAAGCATTGAGAACGTCATTAAGTTTCTCAGCGGCAGACAGCGCAGAATTAATTAGCGCAAGCGCGGTCGTCTCACCGGTAGAGATGCCTTTTTTCAGTATTTCGATTTCACTTCTTAATTCGCTCATAAACTCATTATTCGATTGCCAGTTCTTCCATCCTGGGAGCGCGGAACCCTTTAGTATCTCACTCGAGAAAAATTCAGGCCTTCAACTGGGAGCGCAGAACCCTTTAGTCGTCTCATACGCCTAAACCATTCAGGCCTTCACTGGGAGCGCGGGCGTCCCGCCCGCACCCGTCGAAGGTGATGCCGATGCGATTAAGAACGCGGGCGGAACGCTCGCGCTCCCAGTAAAGAGCTTGATCGGGCTCAACGGCAGCTTTCTGCTGGTCTTGCTATAACACTTTCGGCACTCGGAAATGGCCGGAGGCGGAATCTGGTGCTTCCGCAAGCGCGACTTTTTGCCCCAGTGAGGGCGTTGCCTCATCGTTACGTGCGGAATCGGTCTGTTCGCCCTCGAGTGTCAAACCTCCCAAAGAAGGCTTGACGTCGCGAGTGTCGATTGCGTTCAGTTGATCGACGTACGTGACGATCTCTACGATTTGGGGAGCAAAGAGCTTCAACTCATCAGGAGTGATCTCGAGATGAGCAAGCTGGGCAATCTTCTCAATGTCTGATTCGTTTATTGGCACCGTTCTACTCGCTTGATGCAGCTTATCGCGGCGCCTAAAAAAGCGCGACGCAGTTGGTTGTCCTGTATTCCAGCGGCGGCTTTAACCAGTTCCAGCGGAATTGCCTCGGTCTCGATAGGCTGTTTTGGCGCTGGCGGGGCGTAATTGCGCTCGCGCGTCTTCGCCAAACTTTCCGGGTCAACGCGAAACTCGAGCGCGGTCACCAGCGGTTGACCAAGAATCGAATTCAGGCGCGTCAGCAATTGGCTTGAAAAGGAACGAAGTTGCCGCTGCCAGGTCGAATCGGCCACCGCAATCACCAAAGTCTTTTCATTAAGACCCAAGGGGAGGGTGTGTTCCCGCAATCCATCGCCGGCCGCATACTTCCAGGCCGCCATGCAAGCAGCTTCCGCAACTTCGGCCGAGTCGCCGGCCGCCTTAAGAATCAGGGGCAGAGTTGTGATTATCCTGTCCATCTATGCTTATCAGAATCGGCAGCTCGCGGTGCTCCTTGCCGCGATCGATCAGCGGGCTCGAATGCGGATTCGGGTCGCAGTGTAGCGGAGATTCCTTAGCAGCGCCAAGCAGCAGGCTGGCCCAATCCAGATCTCACACGCTATAGTCACGCAGTTCAGAGTTCAAGCAGTTCAGAGTTCAAATTTTAGTTTGTCCTTAGTACACTCTGGAGAATCGGATTGAAGAACGAGCACTTCATAAAAGAAAAACTGGTGTTGGCTTCAAAGAGTCCACGCCGAGCGGAAATCCTGAGCGCAGTCAACTGGCCTTTCGAGGCGATAGCGGCAAACATCGATGAATCCCACAATGAATCTGAAGATGCGGTTGCTTATGTGAAGCGCCTCGCAGCGACGAAGGCGCGCGTCGTTGCCGACGGACTCTCATCAGGTCTCGTACTCGGCGCCGACACTGTGGTTATAGTTCAGGGTGAGATTTTAGGCCAGCCACGCGACGCCGAAGATGCCCGGCGCATGTTACACCTTCTGAGCGGCAAGTGGCACGAAGTGCTGACTGGCGTTGCTCTGATGCGCGCGCGAGACAGTCATGTTTTAGTTGACATCGAAACAACGCGAGTTCGCTTTGCGGCGATGTCTGATACCGAGATCGACTGGTATGTTGCGACGGGAGAACCGATGGATAAAGCGGGCGCCTATGCGATTCAGGGAAAGGCAGCGCTCTTTATCGAAGAGATTGAGGGTGACTATTTTAATATTGTGGGGCTGCCTGTGAGGCTGGTGTACGAACTTGCCCGCAGGATTCAAGCAATTTAGAGTTCAACCTTCAGGTTGAGAGCTGGGGATACCACGCAAGCTAAAGCTTGAACTCTGATCTACTTGAGTCTCACTTTACTGTCAGTTGAGAGTATCCCAGGCCGTCGGGTTCCTTGCCTGCGGTTAAGTGATCCACGATCTCCCACGTCTTGAGATCGATCATCGTTACGATGTCGGCATTGGTGTTTGCAACAAATGCGTGGCTGAGTCGTGGAGCTACGAGGATTCCCACCGGAACCGGACTCTGGCCAAACTGATTGCCGAATATCCGCCCTGACGCGCTGCTCGCCTCGTTCGCTTTAACCTCCATTGGAATGCGCCGGATTTCTCTTTTGCTCGCCGCATCAAAGACCGCCACATCGCCGGAGCGGGCGTTGGAGACCAGAACGTGCTTGCCGCCGGGCACGAACTTCACGCGGATCGGAAAGTCTTTCGACTCGAGCGCGCCGGTAATTTTCAGCGAAGCGGCATCGATCACCGAAACAGTGTTGGCCGCGCGGTTTGAAACCCACACCTCCTTCTCATCGGGTGAGATATCTATGCCTTCCGCGCCGGCGCCGGTTTGAATGTCCACCATCTTTTTCTTATTTGCCAGGTCAATTACCGTCACTGATCCGGAACCGATATTAGCGACAAAAGCGCGCTGGTGTTTCGGCGACACCGCGACCATATGAGAAACGTTCTGATCGGTTGACATCGAAGCGACCACCTTGCCTGCTTCCACGTCCACGATCAGGAGCGCCTTACTGCCTTCCACGGTCACGGCCACCTGGTTGCCGTGCAGCCAGAGGATGCCGTGTGGCCGGCGATATTCACCAAGATCGATTGTTCTCAAATGTTTCTTGCCGGGAATATCGATGACCGTTAGGGTGCTTCCGGGTTGCGGACCGGTACCATAATCGGCGATCACCGCCAGCTTGCCGTTGGACGACACGGCGACTTCGTGCGGACCCACGCCGGTCGGAATGATAGCCACGGTTTTCTTTGAAGCAAGATCGATCAGCGAGACTGTGTTGTCTGACTTGTTGAGGACTAACAGCGTGCCTGAATCCGCAGCCGCAGTGCCGATGGAAACGCCCGCAATCAAAAGGATCAAAGTTAACCACTTCATTAGTTTCTATCTCCAAAGGTGTCCGACAAACTTCAGTTTGTCGTTGATTTGCGCCGGACTGAGAATGATCAGAATCTATGGGACTTATCAAACCTGTTCGACCCATTCGGAATTAGGCGACAAACTGAAGTTTGTCGGACATTCAGAAAAGCACCGTGCCGCCGTCGACGTTAATGGCCTGCCCGTTAATGCCCCCGCCTTCCTCCGAAGCGAGCAGCAAAGCCAACGCTGCTACTTCTTCAGAGGTAATCAGGCGATTCTGCGGACTCATTTTGCGTATCGTTTCAAGTGCATCTTCAGCCGAGCGTCCGGTTCTGGCGGTAATGTTGGCAATGCCGCGCGAGGTCATTTCGGTGTCAACGTAGCCTGGGCAGATCGCATTTACCGTGATTCCCTTCGCCGCCACTTCGAGGGCTACCGATCGCGTCAGCCCCAGGACTCCATGTTTAGAAGCGGAATACGCGGCGATATAGGGCGCTCCGGTCTTTCCGGCAATCGACGCGATATTGATTACTCGCCCCCAATCTCGTTCGAGCATCGATGGCAGCGCCGCGCGGGTGCAATAAAAGGTGCCGTTCAAATTGATGGCGATGTGACGCTGCCAAAGATCGTCGTCGGTGTTGATCAACAGAGCGCTTTCAGCGATGCCGGCATTGTTTACCAGAATGTCGGGCCCGCGTTCGAACACCTCGACAACTTTTGCAAACACGCTTTGAACGCTTGCTAAATCTGATACGTCGCAAACCAGCGGGATCGCCTGAGCCCCAGTCTCTTTGCCGACTTCGTTTGCTGTCTCCTCAACTTGCGTAGCGGTTCGGGCCGCCAACGCGACTTGCGCACCCTCGCGGGCAAACGCTAAGGCAATGGCGCGCCCAATCCCGCGCCCCCCGCCGGTTATAAGAGCTATCCGATTTTCGAGCTTCATCGCTGTCCGACAAACTTTAGTTTGTCGTTGATTTGCGCTTGAGAGTGCTATCAGAATCAATAGGACTTATTGGGCCTATTTGACCTATTCGCATCACACGACAAACTGAAAGTTTGTCGGCTACTGGGCGCTGGCGGCGCGCGTGATGAGATTTAACTCAATCTCGACCATGTCTCCAAGAAAAGTCGGATTGTCGGGCCGCGCAAAGTTGATACCAAAATCTCGGCGATTGAGCGTAGTTTTGGCCGTCACTCCGAGAGTTGTTTTGCCTGACTTCTCGTCACGACTGATGCCGTTGATGGTGAACGGCAAAGCTATCTCCTTCGAGACACCATGCATCGTGAAAGTGCCGTGAGCGATGAAGCCCTTGCCCTTCTTCTCGACCCGCGAACTCTTGAAGGTGATTTCGGGATATTTCTCTACTTCAAAGAAGTCGGGATTACGAAGGTGGTTGTCGCGGCGTTCAATGCCGGTATCGATGCTGGCCGCCTTGATTACGGCGTCGACAGATGATTTCGTCACGTCCGTGTCGTCGTAAACGATCGCGATAGTAAAATCGGTAAACTTGCCGCGTACGTGCGAGAGTCCACCCGCGATTGGAATCGAGAATCCGACATTCGAGTGAGCTACATCGATATCGTATTTTGTCGTGGCCGCGAAAAAGGGAACGGCGGCAAACAACACTGCCAGCAGAGAAGGTATGAGAAGCTTTCTAAGCATCAAGAGTCTCCTTACAAGTCAGATTTTAGCGTTCGAGAACTTTTTCGATCTCCGCGTCAGAAGTATCGAGCGCAGAGCAGTCTAATTTAACTGCGCTGTCAGTTGCCAGCTAACTGGGAGCGCGGGCGTCCCGCCCGCGAATTAGCAAAGACTAGCGGCGGCGGGCGAGGACGCCCGCGCTCCCAGTAATAAAGGCTCTCGGTAGCGCTTGGCGACGAACTGCCGCCGCGGGCGAGGACGCCCGCGCTCCCAGTAATGCGCTCCCAGTGATGCGCTCCCAGTAATCAGTGTCCGGTAAAAGCCGGCGCTCGCTTTTCCAAAAACGCCTTAACGCCTTCGACCGCGTCCTGCGATTCAAAACATCGCAATTGAGCTTCAGTCTCGTAGCGCAACATCTCTTCAAGCTCGGCGGACTGGCTGACATAAACGGCTTGCTTGGCGGCGGCAATCGCAATCGGAGGCGCCTCACGCAGTCGTACAGCAAGCTCACGAACGGCCGGCGTCAACTCCTCAGGAGACACCACTCGATTGACGATGCCAAGCCGCAAGGCTTCATCAGCATCAATTGCTTCACCCAGAAAGAACATCTCACAAGCCTTGTTGGGCGTAACCAGCCGTGGCAAAAAGTAGGTGCCGCCCCAGTCAGGATGCAGACCAAGACGAACAAAGGATTGGCTAAACGTAGCCTCGCTTGAAGCAATGCGCAGATCGCAGGCCAGCGCGAGATTGCATCCAGCGCCTGACGCTGGACCGTTGATGGCCGCGATCACCGGTTTAGTCATCTGCCTGATTGATGTCACGACCCGCCGCGCCGCGCCGAGCAAACGAGAGAACTCTTCCGTGTCCTGTCGCTCGAGCAGTTCCGCCATGAAAGCAACGTCGCCGCCGGCACAAAACCCTCGCCCAGCGCCGGTAATCACTACAACTCGAACCGTTCGGTCGCTTCCGGCGGTTTCCAGTGCTTCCGCCAAATCGCGACGCATATGCCCGACGAAGGCATTGAGCTTCTCGGGCCGATTCAGAGTGATCGTCACGATGCCGGAATCTTCCGCAACGTCGATGTGTTCGTACATGGTGGTAAATAGTAAATGGTGAATAGTAAATGGTGAATGGTGGTAAATGGTAAATGGTGAAGAATTGTGAGTGGTGAATGGTAATAATTAACGGGACACTTTTTGGCGCTTCCGACTAATCTAATCAACACCTACTAATTACCATTCACTATTTACCCACACTCAACTCTTACTATTCACCATTTACCATTTACCATTCACTATTTACCCCATACTCAACTCTTACTATTTCACCATTTACCATTTACTATTTACCATTTACCTGCCTTTAAATGTTGGCTTGCGCTTTTTCACGTAAGCTTCGAGACCTTCTCGCGCGTCTTCAGACTGAAACAGTTGTTGTTGTAATTCGCGCTCAAGCGCCAGCCCGCTTTCAAACGGAATTTCCGCGCCTGTCTGCACGCTGCGTTTGATCAGACCAACCGCCATGGCCGCCCGTTGCGGCGATGTGAACTGTCGAGCGTACTCCAACACCTGGGCGATAAAACTCTCCGCAGTCTCGGCTTCGTAGATTTGATTGACCAGGCCCAGGTCGCGGCCGCGCTCAAAGTCAAACAGTTCACCGCCAGCCATCAGTTCGATCGCTTTCGACTTTCCAACCAGTCGCGCCAGCCGCTGCGTTCCACCGGTTCCCGGCAAAACACCCAGGGAAACTTCCGGCAGTCCCATCTTGCCCGCGCCCTTGCGGGCGATGCGAATGTCCGCAGCCATGGCAACTTCGAGGCCGCCACCCACGCAATGGCCGTTGATGGCCGCAATAACCAATTTGGGGGTTTGCTCGAGCCGGTTGAGAGTCTCGTTGGCGTGCAAACAGAAATTGTACTTGAACTCCGGTGTCACGTTGGCCAGCATTTGAATGTTCGCGCCCGCGGAGAAAAATTTCTCTCCCTGGCCGGTGATGACGAGTACCTGAACACTCTCGTCCATTCGCGCTTCAAGGATGCGCTGGTCAAGCGCTTGCATCATCTCGTAGGTGTAGGCATTGGCTGGAGGGTCGTTTAGAGTAAGGATCGCAACGGCGTCCCCAGTATGATAGGAAACAAGTCCATCCTTTTGATAAGCTTTAGCCTCAGCTTCTGCCATGTTGTTAACTCCGTCCTGCTTTAATCTTCTTGCCTGCCTGATCCCCGTTCATCCGCGCAATCATGGTTGTTCACTGACCGCAAAAAATTTAGTTTCCATCGTAATAGCCTTTCTTACGAGCCGATCTCGTTTACGTGCTCATAGATGGAAATGTGCTTCTGACTCTGCGACGTAAACGGCTCGCGCCGCCAACCACTCCAACGCTCTCGCAAGCGCAAGCCCGCCAGTTGAGCCATCAGATCAAGTTCCGACGGCCATGCATAACGAATCTGCACGGGAAACAACCTGATACTGCCGTCGGTGATTACTACTTTCTGACTGTTGACCCGTTGCAGGGCTGAGTCATGCTGTCCGACATCCAGGTCGACGCGCTCGGCGGTAACCTTTGTGGCCCAGTTTACCTGTCCCTCGATAAACCGTTTCATGTCAGGTACGAAGGCCTCAATCACAAAACAACCATCCACCGTCAGGTGCTTTGCCACGTTGCGGAAACAGCGTACCTGCTCATCCTGCGTGGGCAGGGCAAAGAATGTATTGAAGACGACGTAGACAAGCTCAAAGTCGCCGTCGACAGCCACATCAGCGAAGTTGCCGAGACTTACCGGCACACGATCACCCTGCGGCTTCGCTCGCAGCCTGGCTAACATGGAGGGCGCTGCGTCCAAACCATGCACCTCGATATTTTTGGCCATCAAAGGCATCGCAATGCGCCCGGTGCCGATGCCCAATTCCAGCGCTCTGCCCGGGCCGGCCAATCCGGCAAGCACGTTGATGGCGTCCGTCTCGTACTCGCCGTACCACTCGTCCCACACGTCGGCGAGGCGCTCGCCATAGGTCTCATTCGCATAAAAGTTCATCGCTTAACCTGAATCTGTTTGATTGGAAACGAACCCTCAAACACTGATGATGATGGAAATCTAACCTTGCGGCGCGCGCCAGACACTGAGTCGTTCCGGGTTGAGGATCTTCGACTCCAGCGCCTGCTCGCCGCCCGTTGAGCCATCGAGAAAACCACCTAGAAACAGACGAGCTACATTGTCAGCAAGGTCGTTGACGCCGAGCTTGCCGCCCGGATCGTACCAGTTATAAATCCAGTTCATCATTCCAAACAGAGCATAGGTGGAAGCCGTTAAATCTATCCGCCTATTAGCCGATTGTCGAGCTTGGATCTCAATAAGGATTTCGCGGGCGAGCTTCGTATACTTTTGCTTCTTGCCTGAGACGTGGAGCTGCAAGTCACCGGTGAGGGAATCGGCCTCGTGCGACAGGACTTTCATCTCGGCCATGTTGGCGGCAAAGAATGCCAGATGATTGTCGATAAAGACTCGCAACTTTTGAACCGGATCAGTGAGCTCGGATAGCAGCTCTTCAAGACGTTCCAGCACCCGGCCAAAACAGTTATCTTGAATCAGGAAGAGCAGTTCTTCTTTTGACTTGCAGTAGTGATAAAGACCCGCCAGGCTGACCCCGGTGGCGCGTGAAATGTCGCGCATCGAAGTTGAGTGATAGCTTTTTTCGGCAAAGATGTGCGCCGAGGTGCGCAGAATGAATTCAAGTTTCTGATCGTAACGGGAGGAGGAGAATTGCGGATTGCGGATTGCGGATTTCGGATTTTGTGCCGACTTGTCTTGACTAGTTTCTAACATGGTGTGTCTAACTCAGCGAGATTCAAGAGCAAATTCGCAGTTCGAAATCGCATTCCGCAATTCGCAATTCACATCCGCGATCCGAGTTTTTACCGCAGTTCGCAATTCCGCAATCCGCATTCGCAATCTGAATTTCCCCGCATTCCGCAATCCGCATTTCGCAATTCACAAGCGCACATACTCAAACTCGAAGGGCTTGCCTTTGATGCCGGCAGGCGGAGGCGCAATCCAATTTGCGATCTTGCCCGGCTCAGTCACCGGATGCATTAGGCTCTGCACGTATTCGCGATCTTCCATTGTGGGAAGCCATTCGGATTTGCGCGACTCAAACTCTTCGCGGCTGATTAAGTTGCCATCGATGTCGAAATAATGGTTCGCATACTCGCCAACGTGCCGATGAAAACGGGTGTGCGGAAGATAGAGTGGGACAGACTTTAGTCTGTTTTGTCGGCCGCCGCCCGAAGCCAATGCCCCCCTACCCGATCCACCGACTGAAGTCGGTGCCACTATTCCTTCGTCGGCCAGAGTTTTGTTCCAGCGCGCCAAACCCTTCTCACAATCGATGACGTACTCACTTCGGAGCACCTCATTCAAGGCATTTCGTAATGGCACTTCCCGTTCGGTTAGGCGGCCATCATCGACCACTTGCATGTTGAAACTCTGCTCCACCGCAATGTGATCCTCATATTGCTCCTGCTCTTTGAAGCGGCCCTTAAGCCCTGCCGCAAAGAAATCCGCCGAATTTGAACTGATTTCGCCTCCAAAGAGATCGAGCGAGTAGCTGAACCAGAAGTTGATGTGTTTCTGAATAATGTCCAGAGGAATGCCGCCGAGATCGCGGACGTTGCCTTGCTTCATCAATTGCGCGGTGCGCTTGACGACGCGCTTGATGCCCGTGTCTCCCACGAACATGTGATGCGCCTCCTCAGTAAGCATGAACTGACAGGTACGCGCGAGCGGCTCAAAGCCCGACTCCGCGAGCGCCGAAAGTTGATACTTGCCGTCGCGATCCGTAAACATTGTGAAGCAGAAAAAGTTTAACCAGTCGTCGCACGGTTGGTTGAAAGCTTCCAGAATCCGCGGCTTGTCGGGATTGCCACTCCTTCGTTCGAGCAGCGCATCAGCTTCGTCGCGTCCATCACGCCCGAAATATTTATGCAGCAGATATACCATTGCCCACAGGTGTCGACCTTCTTCCACGTTCACCTGAAAAAGATTGCGCAAGTCGTAGAGCGACGGACAGGTTTGGCCAAGCCGGCGTTGCTGTTCTACCGAGGCGGGTTCGGTGTCGCCCTGCGTGACGATGATCCGGCGCAGCGAATTGCGAAACTCCCCGGGCACTTCCTGATACACGGGCTGTCCGTAATTGTCCCCAAAGCCGATCTTCGCGTCGGGCGCAGCCGGCTTGAGAAAGATACCCCAGCGATAATCGGGCATCTTTATGTAATCGAAATTGGCCCAACCGTCCGGCTCGACGCTGATGGCGGTGCGAAGATACACGTCCTTGTTCTGGAAGCCTTCGGGCCCCATCTCGTGCCACCACTCGAGATAATTAGGCAGCCATTTCTCCAGCGCCCGCTGAAGCTTCTTATCTTCCGAAAGATTAACGTTATTAGGAATGCGTTCGTATAAATTCATAACCCCCTACCTAGTGCTTGGTACTTAGTGCTTGGTACTTTGTGCTTGGTACTTTGTGCTTGGAATTTTGTGCTTAAGTCTTGAACCTGGAATTGAAGACCAAAGAACCAAGTACAATATCAAAACCTAAGTCCTCTTAAAATCAAACTGCGCCTGCGTTGGTTTGCCGTAGTTCGTCAACGCCCCGTGCTCGCCGACGGCGTTTGGCCGTTGGAAGATCCAGTTTTGCCATGCAGTCAAACGGCCGTAAATTTTAGTGTCCATCGTCTCGGGCCCGGCGAACCTGAGCGACGCTTCCATACCTGTCAACGCATCCGGAGACAACGACGTGCGTTCCTCAATTGCTAATCGGATCTCATCTTCCCAATCGAGATCGTCGGGAGCAAAGGTTACCAGCCCTGCTTCTTCCGCCGCCTCGGCATCAAACTGGCCGACGTGATCAAAGATCTCAGCAACTTGCTCAGGGGTAGCCAGAAAGCGGGATTGCAAGCGAGTTAGACCGTTGCTCATCGGCAGCGCGCCGGCATTCAATTCGGACGCACACACTGAAGTCTGTGCCCCTTCCTCGTCGTTGAGCATATAACTGCGGTCGGCCGCCAGCAGGAGTTCAAGCAGGTTGCCGGCAAAGCAGCTTCCCGGCTCAACAAATGCAAAGAAGCTCTTCGATGTAAGGTCAAGCCGGCGCAAAACTCGGGCCATGTGCAGGACGATCTCGCGAATTAGCCAGTGGTCACGATTCGCAGCCAGCGTCTTGTCGACGGCAAGCACATCGTCGATGTTGCCTTTTGTGCGAATGCAAACCAGACCGATTTCCGGCTCATTTACCCGGAGGTGAAGCAGTGCATCGTCCAGTTCGCGATAGGCCTGGAGCGGCCAGTAGGCGTCGCCGAGTTCCTGAATCTCATCGGGGTTTGTGGGGAGGTCAGACCCTGGGCCAACTAAGGTCAAATCAGCGTAACGCTGGTCCCGATTGAGTTTCAGAGTCACGTACTTGTATTTGCGCTCGTCCTCGAGCGACTCCATTTCAAGTTGGTTGAGCTTAATGCCCGGACCGGAAGTCCGGTTACTGGTCTCTAAAAGCCCCCGAGCCTGCTCATCAATCGCGTCTTGAAACTTACTGGTGGGGAAGGAATCATCGACGAGACCCCAATCCTTTGCCCGCTTGCCTTTCAGACCTTCCGCCAGGGTCGAGAAAACATCTGCCCGATCGCGTCGAACCTTTCTTTTGTCTACGAGCCGGGTCAAGCCTCCGGTACCCGGCAGCACTCCCAGCAGAGGCACTTCCGGCAGCGAGACAGCGGAGTTGCCGTCGTCAACCAGATATATTTCATCGCAGGCAATTGCCAATTCGTAACCGCCGCCGGAAGCAGTGCCATTTAGCGCGGCAATGAATCGCTTACCCGAATTAGCTGACGCGTCTTCAATGGCGCAGCGCGTCTCATTGGTAAACTTGCAGAAGTTAACTTTGAATGCGTGAGAAGAAGTACCCAGCATGTATATGTTTGCGCCGGCACAAAAGATCCGAGGCTTGAGGCTGGTAATGACAACGACCTGGACTTCGGGATGTTCAAAGCGCAGGCGCTGGACGGCATCCGCGAGTTCAATATCAACACCAAGATCATAGGAGTTGAGCTTTAGTTTATAACCGTCGGCGATTGTCTCGTCCTCCTGGACGTCCATCGAAAGGGTGGCAACTGGACCCTCAAGGCTCAGCTTCCAGTGCTGGTAATTTTCTGGTGACGTTTGAAAGTTAATCATCAAGCAAACCTCTCTCGCATGGATCGCAAAAGGATCCAGCGAAGCCGACTCAGCTTCCCGGGAGGGCGTTCGAACGTTCGTTCGGCCCGAGCATCATAAGGTTATGAAGCGGGTTGGTCAAGCTGATCCACTAGTGTCGCTGCTAAGGCGGATTCGGCGATGAGCAATCTGCGGCCTAAACCTCGCTTATTATGAGTCGCAACCGATGGTAACGCTCGGTGCAATTAAGAGTGAGAGTTCGCAAGGAAGCCCTTTGACGCCGCCGACTTCTGAATTGTGAAAAAGCAACCCAACTTTAGCCACAGATTAACGCGGATGACACGGGTCAAAAACAATAGTAAAGGAGCTGCTAAGGATTTATTCGTTTTGGATCCGTGTCATCCGCGCTAATCTGATTTCCATAGCTATTCCGTTGGGGTATTTCGACTCTCACTATAATTGCACCCGTAACGCACAAGTGAGGCGGCTCGGCTTGGCAAGGAGCAAACAGCGTGCTATTATCCGCGGTTTGTCACTATGCGAGACAACACTCCACTCTGAGAGGATATGGCGAAGGAAGAAGCTATCGAAGTAATGGCGAAGGTCCTTGAGACTTTGCCGAACGCTATGTTTCGAGTGGAGTTGGAAGAGAGCCAGCACCAGGTGCTTGCTCACATCTCCGGAAAGATGCGCAAGCATTTCATACGGATTCTTCCCGGTGATCGGGTGCTGGTAGAGCTTTCACCCTACGATCTCAACCGTGGGCGAATTACTTACCGTTACAAATGACTTGAGCAGAGGGAAGTTTTGAGGCTTCAAAGATGAAGGTGCGTGCTTCGGTAAAAAAGATGTGCGACAAGTGCAAGGTCATCCACCGCAAAGGCGTGGTGCGGGTGATTTGCGTGAACCCCAAACACAAACAAAGACAGGGCTAAGAGCGAGAATTCATAATGGCACGTGTAGCCGGCGTTGACCTGCCACCTAATAAACGTTCGGAGATCGGACTTACATACATTTACGGGATAGGCCGTTCGCGTTCTAACTCCATTCTCAAAGAGGCCGGAGTGAGTCTTGATACGCGGGTCCGGGACTTGAGTGAAGATGAGTTGAGCCGGATTCGCGCAATTCTCGAAGCGCAAGGCGAAATTGAGGGAGACCTGCGCAAACGTATGCAGATGGACATCAAGCGATTGATGGACATCGGGTGCTATCGAGGGTTGCGCCATCGACGTGGGTTGCCGGTCAGGGGACAGCGCACGCACACGAATGCGCGCACTCGGAAGGGGCCACGGCGCCAGACAGTTGCCAAGAAGAAGGCGCCCGGGAAGAAGTAGGATATTTGGATTTGCGATTTTGCGATTTGCGATTGGGCTCGGAACCCGCGCGTAAATTGGTTTTGCGAAACGCGTGTAACCAGAATGAATCTGAAATCTGAAATCTGAAATTTGAGATCTGAGATTATCTGAGATCTGAGATCTGAGATCTGAAATTATCTGAAATCTGAAATTCTGAAATTACTTTATGGCAAAAGCTGCGGGAAAAAAGAAAGTATTTCGCAAAAAAGAAAAGAAGAACGTGCCGGTTGGGATCGCGCACATTGCAGCGTCGTTTAATAACACGATGATTTCGATTACCGATCTCGAGGGCAATCTGGTCGCACAGTCTTCAGCAGGGGCTCGGGGCTTTCGCGGTTCGCGCAAGGGAACCCCGTTCGCCGCCCAGCAAGCAGCTTATGAGGCTGCAAAGAAGGCGCACGAAGCAGGAATGCAGCAATGTGAGGTAAGAGTTAAGGGGCCCGGCGGGGGCAGAGAGTCGGCGATTCGAGCCATTGCTAACGCGGGAATCAGGGTGATTACCATTCGAGATTCGACTCCAATTCCGCATAACGGATGCCGTCCCCCAAAGCGACGGAGAGTGTAGGGTATTGCCAATTGCCAACGAGTGCGAACAGATTGCATTGGTAATCGGAGATTGGCAATTGGAAATTGGCAACGTTTGAATGACCTAAAGGATGAAGGGCGTAGCCCGTAAACTTTTCCGTCTAACAGACCGTTTTTCGTCTAACAGACCGGAGGCAAAAACAGTTGGCTAGGTATAGAGATGCGGTGTGCCGTTTGTGCCGCCGCGAAGGTGCAAAGCTTTTTCTCAAGGGTGATCGATGCTACAAGCCGTCTTGTCCGATTGAAAAGCGCGGCACGCAGCCGCCCGGACAACACGGCAACTCAATGCGCCGGGGCAAGGCGCTGGTGGGTTACGGCCAGCAGTTGCGCGAGAAGCAGAAGGTCAAGCGCATCTATTTCATCCTCGAAGGACAGTTCCGCAATTATTTCGAGCGGGCGGCTCGCATGAAGGGAATTACGGGCGAAAACCTGTTGTTCCTCCTCGAGCGGCGCCTGGACAACGCAGTTTACCGCGCCGGCTTTTCAACTTCCCGGCGGCAGGCACGTCAACTCGTGAACCACGGTCACATCGAGGTTAACGGACGTAAAGTTGATATTCCTTCCTACAATGTGAAGCCCGGGGAGGTAATCAGCGTCAAAGAGGCCAGCCGCAAAAATCCGCACATCGAGAGCGCCTGGCAGACAGCCGCAGGCCGCGGCCGTCCGTCCTGGATCTCGCAGGACGGAGCGGACATGTCGGTCCGGGTCACGGGTGTGCCCGCGCGGGACGACGTCGATCGATCGATCAACGAGCAACTTATAGTCGAGCTTTATAGCAAGTAGTTAAAAGTGGTTTGCGGGCGTGCGCTGCGCGGCGCCCGCGCGTTCAACGTACATTTTCTGGACTCAAAAGTTATGGCTATGGATCAAAATAATCTCTGGACCGGATTTCAAATGCCGCGCCGCCTGGCGGCTGATACGGAAACGCTCACGGACCGCTATGGCCGCTTCTCAGCCCAACCGTTTGAAAGGGGGTTTGGCACCACCATTGGAAACTCCCTGCGCCGGGCGCTGCTTTCCTCAATCGAGGGCGCGGCCGTTACGGCGATCAAGATCGAAGGTGTCGAACACGAGTTCTCTTCAATCAAAGGAGTGGTCGAAGACGCTACCGATGTGATCCTGAATCTCAAGCAAGTCCCGTTTAAGCTGCACGGGAACGAAGCCAAAGCCCTCAGGATTACCCGGGAAACGCCCGGAGAGGTAACCGCGGCCGATATCGAAGCGGACGCCGATGTTGAAGTACTCGATCCCACCGTCCACATCGCAACTGTCAGCGAGGGCGGCTCGCTCAGAGTGGAGATGAGACTCAAGCGCGGGCGTGGCTATGTTTCTGCCGATCGAAATTTCGACGAAGATCTTTCGCTGGGCTACATTCCCATCGACTCGGTCCACACGCCGGTGAAGAAGGTCAACTACACGGTTGAGGCTGCGCGTCTGGGACAGAACACCGAATTCGACAAACTGACTATTGAAGTCTGGACGGACGGGTCGGTGAAGCCGGAAGACTCGATCGGGTTGGCGGCCAAACTGATCAAGGACCACATGTCGATCTTCATCAACTTCGAGGAAGACACCGACGATTTTGCTTACGCCAAAATGGAGCGTCCTCCGTTGCCCCGTAACGATCAATTGGATCGCTCAGTAGATGAGCTCGAGCTATCGGTGCGTTCCTACAATTGTTTGAAGAACGCCGATATCAGAACCATTCGCGACCTGGTGCAGCGCACGGAGCGCGAGATGCTGGCAACCAAAAACTTCGGCAAAAAGTCGCTTAACGAGATCAAGGAGATTCTGAACGGAATGGGCCTGGATTTCGGCATGGAGTTTGACGAGCAGGGCAATCCGATTCCCGGTTCGGGCGGGCGCGATGGCGCTGAAGCTGCGGACTTCGAAGCTGAAGACGAACAGTAACCTAAACAGTAATGCGGCACTTAAAAGCACATCGCAAATTAGGCAGAACCACCGAGCATCGCATTTCGATGCTCCGAAATCTGGCGACTTCATTGATTAACGCGCGCGAGGAGCGCATCGTTACCACTTTGCCTAAGGCAAAGGAGTTGAGACCATTTGTCGAGCGCGCGATTACCCTTTCGCGCCGGGCCCAAAACCTCGAGGGCGAGGGCGCTGAGGCTCAGATGGTTCATTTGCGCCGTCAGGCCGCAGGCTTTTTCCACGCCGGCAACATGCAACAAGCCGCGCTGGCCGGAAAACGCGGACAACAACGCATGTCTCGCACCGCAGGGGTTGCTGCCGTTAAACGCTTATTCGATGAACTGGGCGAGCGCTACAAGGATCGACCTGGAGGCTATACCAGAATTCTAAAACTCGGCAGTCGCGAAGGTGACAATGCCGAATTGGCCATGATTGAGCTGGTTGATAATCCCCGCGAACGGGAAGCTTTGGAGGCGGCCAAGAAGCGCAGCCGGAGTGGGGCATCCAAGAAGAAGACTTTGGAAAGCGCGAAAGCAACCAAAGCCTCGGCGCGGGCTAAAGCAGAAGAGCCCGAGGCGAAACCCGAAGCTCGCGCTGCCGATGAAGCTGCGGCAACCGAGGATGCTGAGAGCAGCGGCAATACCGAGGAGCCCGCGCAATCAGCCGAAGACGAAGCGAAGTAATAGATAGTTGATTTCGAGCAGCACCTTTGCTGTTCCCGTCAGGCCGGCAAGCCCCAATCGATCGTCGGAATGCACAAACCGAAGTCTTTTGGGGCTCGTGAGTTTGCGATGTAACCGGGCGAAATGAGTAACCAAAACCGCGAACAGGATCGGACTCGAGGGTCCCAAACCGGCAAGGACGAGCGAAAAACTGATCAGCTTGATCGCCGCCGTCGTGGCCGCCCATCTCACCTGGAACCGTCGGTGAATATGGTCGAACTTCGTGAACTCATTGCTCTGATTCAGGAGAATGGACTTGCCGAGTTTGAGCTCGAGCGGGAAGGTTTTCGGATTCATGTGCGTCGCCACCTCGACGTGGCCAGTGCGGCCAGCGCCGGATCGAACTCCAGCATTTCCCCTGTCGCCGAACCTGCCCCGGCTCCACCTGCGAAAATTGCTGTGAGCGCCGTCAAGCCAGCGGCGCCGGATCATCCTGGTGCCCGAGCCGAAACAGCCGCTTCAGAAGATCAGGATCTCCACATGATTCCCTCCCCCATCGTTGGAACTTTTTACCGTGCGGCGTCGCCCAATGCCGATCCCTTTGTGAAGATTGGCAGCCATGTGGAACCCGACTCAGTGGTTTGCATCATCGAGGCTATGAAGCTCATGAACGAGATCCAGGCGGAAACGAGTGGTGAAGTCGTAAAGATCTACGTCGAGAACGGTCAGCCGGTCGAATACGGCCAGCCGCTTTTTGGAATCAGGAAGTAAGGGTTCGAATTTCACGTCCAATGTTCAAAGTCCGATTCTGGACGGATGGACATTGGACGTTAAGCTTTGCCCGCGAAGCCGGTCACCAATTTGGGAACACGCAAGTTCAAGAAGATCTTGATCGCCAACCGCGGCGAGATTGCCTGTCGCATTATCTGGACGTGTAAGGAGATGGGTATCCGGACCGTGGCGGTGCACAGCGACATCGATCGTGATTCATTGCACGTGCGCTTTGCCGACGAAGCTGCTTGCATCGGCCCAGCCCCTTCGGCTCAAAGCTACCTCAATATCCCCGCGATCATCAGTACCGCAGAGATCTTCAATGTCGACGCCATTCATCCAGGTTATGGCTTTCTCGCCGAGTCTTCATACTTCGCGGAAATCTGCGAAGCCTGCAATATCAAATTCATTGGCCCACAAGCGAGCATTATTCGTCTGATGGGTGACAAGGTTGAGGCTCGAAGGGCGATGAAAGAGGCGGGATTGCCAATCTTGCCGGGAAGCTCGGATCCAATCACATCCGAGCAGGAGGCAATTGAGCTGGGCCGAGAAATTGGCTTTCCCGTAATTGTCAAAGCCTCGGCAGGTGGCGGCGGTCGTGGCATGCGCATTGTTACGTCGGAAGGCAAGCTGAGAAGTGCCCTGGAGGCGGCGTCGACGGAGGCCGCTGCGGCGTTCAAGGATGGCAGCGTCTACATCGAGCGCTACGTCGAGAGTCCCCGGCATATTGAGATTCAGGTACTGGCCGATGAATATGGAGACTGCATTCACCTTGGAGAGCGAGAATGCTCCATTCAGCGGCGACACCAAAAGCTGCTCGAAGAAGCGCCCTCGCCAGTACTTTCTTCGGAACTGCGCAATCAGATGGGCACGGCTGCCGTTGCCGCCTGCAAGCAGCTTGGATATTCAAGCGCGGGCACGGTCGAGTTTCTCCTTGATGCCGACAATCGATTCTATTTCATGGAAATGAATACGCGCATCCAGGTAGAGCACGCGGTTACCGAGATGGTTACGCTCGCCGATATCGTGCGCAACCAGATTCGCATCGCGGAGGGGGAGCCCCTCGGATATACCCAGGATGACCTTTTGATTGTCGGTCACGCAATCGAGTGCCGGATCAACGCTGAAAACCCCGAAACTTTTGCACCTTCGCCCGGCGTTATTACCGCTTTCAATTTACCGGGGGGCCCAGGCGTCCGCGTCGACACGTATGTGTATTCCGGTTATAAGGTGCCGCCGTTTTACGATTCCATGATCGCCAAAGTTATCGTCCACGCGCGGACGCGCGAACTCGCTATTGCGCGCATGAAGCGGGCTTTGGAGGCCATGGTCATTGAAGGCATAAAGACTACGATCCCGTTACACCTGAAGATTATGGATGATCCAAAGTTTCGGGCGGGCGAAATCTCCACCAGTTTCATGGAATACTTTCTGGCGCAAAATGCAAGCAAGAGCCGGAATGGGGTGATGGCTTCGGCGCAATGAGAAAGACGGGTAGCCGCGGATTTCCGGAACACCGCAGCGGAACTAACCACGTTAAGAACTTAAAGCCGCCGAGGTCGAAATCATCTTTCAGAAGAATCGGCCGCAGCCGGGTTTTGCTGACTCACATGGGTTCGTGCCGATCCTCGGCTGGCGCGTTTGCCGTTGGCCCCCACAGTCTTAACCGAGCTTTGTTTCTTCCTCGGAAAATGGAGTAATTATGGTCAAAAAAGCGGCGGAGCTAATTGAAACAGCCAAAACGCGGGCGTCCGATCGAAATGACCCGTATCCCCCGCAATGGGTTTATTGGGATTTCTTGCATCACTCGTATTTTAGGTGTATAAGCGACCTTAACCTAAAGGCAGGAGGCTAATCATATGAATTTCGGCGAAATGATCGAAGCCCTCATCGGTGCTCTCTCGACAGCCTCGTTGCTTACAATTGGCGCTGGAATCCTGATTGGATACTTCTTCAGGTCTTATATTGTCAAGCATCCGGCTTTAAGAAAGATCATTGAATACTTTGGAAATGTTAGCGTAGCGAACCCTCGCAATCAGGCCACGACTACGTCTGAAAAATAAGAAGTATCTGATAAAGCGAGACATAGATGGACCCGTTTGAGAGGTTCTTCTGGGGCTTCTGCGGTAGTGCGGCCGTAGAGCTAATCACCTTTATACAGGTGTATTACGCAGCAACCATAAATATGCCGGAACGTTATAAACGTAAGGCCTTTTGGGCTGCGCGAATATTGCTGTGCCTGGTAGGCGGAGGCTTGGCTATAGCATATGAACTTGATAATCGGATAGTCGCACTTAATGTGGGTGCGGCGACCCCATCAATTCTTATCGCCTTCACACGCGGATATAAAGACGATAATCCGCCCCCGAAACCACCCAATAACACCGTAAACTCTACTTGAATCCAAGTTGCTTAGTTCGGCATTTACCGTGCCAGCGCTCAGAACCATATCCTCTAAACTACCCCACCATCCACCATCGCGAGGGTTTGCTGTTTAGGTCAGAGGCGCTTATAATGTTCGACTTTTCGAGACGCGACAGCTTCGTCTGAGAGGACTCGTGAGATGTCATACGCAATTATCAAGAGCGGCGGAAAACAGTTTTTTGTTGAGGAAGGAAATACGCTTCGCATCCCTTCGATCGAGGCTGAGGCCGGAAACTCAATTGAGCTGGAGGCGATGCTGGCCGCGGGCAAAGACGCCGATGGTGATGGTCCAGTTCTCGGGCCAACTAAGGTTTCGGCCACGGTGGTCGAACATGGGCGCGGAACAAAGCTAATAGTTTTTAAGAAGAAGCGCCGGAAACACTACAAGCGTAAGCAGGGGCACCGACAGGGCTACACCACGATCAGAATTGACTCGATTGGATAGGGAGGGAGAATTGCGGATTTCGGATTGCGAATTTCGGATTTAAAGGACTGCATGGTCCATTCTGAAACCCGCAATCCGAAGTCCGCAATCCAAAAGTTTTATGGCACACAAAAAAGGGGTTGGTTCATCACGTAACGGTCGCGATTCGTCAGCCCAAAGACTGGGGCTTAAGAAATTTGGCGGCGAACGTGTCCTTGGCGGAAATATTCTGGCGCGCCAGCGGGGCACTAAATGGAAGCCGGGCAAGAACGTCGGTCGTGGTAAAGACGACACGCTTTTTGCTTTGGTCGATGGGGTGGTGAAATTCGAAGACAAGGGCCGCAGCGGAAAGTTTATCAGCGTCTATCCGGCCGAACAGTCGGCTGCCGCTTAAACCATTGAAGTGATAGAGTCATGCGACGCCTGGCCAAGCATCAGCGCTACGGCGTCGCTTTCGATTTAGATGTTTATTGACCGCGTTAAGATTCGCGCGCAAGGGGGACATGGCGGTAATGGCGTAACGGCTTTTCGCCGCGAGAAGTTTGTGCCGCGCGGTGGCCCTTCCGGTGGCGAAGGCGGACGTGGAGGCGATGTCTGGATCGTTGCGGATTCTTCCCTCAATACTCTGCTTCACCTGCGTTATAACCCCGAACATGTTGCCGGACGCGGAATGCATGGCGAAGGCTCTAAGCGCTCAGGCCGTGATGGAGTAGACACGATTGTTCGGGTGCCGGTGGGGACCCAGATCTTTGAAGCCACCACTGGTCAACTGCTGCAGGACCTGGCAACCGACGGGGCCAGGTGGCTTGCTGCTCGCGGAGGTCGTGGCGGTTTTGGCAATGCGCATTTTGCGACTTCCACCAATCGCGCTCCGCGCTATCACCAGCAGGGCAGTCCGGGCGAAGAGCTCGAATTACAACTCGAGTTAAAGCTGTTGGCTGATGTCGGTCTGGTAGGGTTTCCCAACGCCGGAAAATCGACCTTTATATCCACTGTCTCGGCGGCGCGGCCTAAGATTGCCGACTATCCCTTCACGACTTTGGAGCCACACCTAGGCGTCGTCGATCTCGGCGATTTTAGAACCTTTGTAATTGCCGACATTCCTGGATTGATTGAGGGCGCCCACGAGGGAGCGGGACTGGGAGATCGCTTTCTTCGCCACATTGAGCGAACGACGCTCTTGCTTCATCTGGTTGACGTCTCTTCGCTTTCGACGCGCGATCCGGTTGCCGACTATCAGACCGTCAATCGCGAGTTGGCTGCATACAGCGCAGAGTTGGCGGCCCGGCCGCAAATGGTGGTGGCCACCAAAACTGATGCTCTGGAAGAACCTCAGCGATTGGAGTCTTTAAGACGGAAGGCAGAGAGCGACGGAAAATCATTCTTTGCCATCTCTTCAGCGACGAACGAAGGGATCAGAGATCTTGTTAACGCGGTGGCCGGCAGGTTGAAAGAGCTTAAAGAGTCAGCTAGATCCGCCGACCCGGTACTCGTGTTGTAGAGACATTTTGGGCTGAAGCTTGGTGAGCTTGCAGCCCCGCCAGGTGATGCCCGTCGCCGAACATTTGATGAACCGAAAAAAGCGTATTGCTATCTATGGCGGAACGTTTGACCCGGTTCATGTTGGGCACCTTGAAGTCGCGAGAGAAGTTGCAGAGCTCTTTGAGATTGATGAGCTGCGGTTTGTGCCAGCCACAATTGCGCCGCATAAGTTGACCCTGGAAGTAACCGGGGCGATACATCGTTACGCGATGTTGGCGTTGGCCACTCAGGACGATCCGGACTTTTGTGTTTCGACGTTCGAGTTAGAGGCGCCAGATCGCCGGTACACGATTGATACACTGGCTCACTTCCAAGCAGAGGTCGGGGAGTCTGGTGATCTTTTTTTTGTCATGGGCGCTGACTCATGGTCAGAGATCACCACTTGGCGTCAGTGGGAACGCCTGCTGGAAATGGTTAATCATATCGTAGTCACCAGGCCGGGTTATGACATTAATCTGAGCTTGGTGAGTTCGGCGGTGCGGGCGCGGGTTCTTGATCTCCGCGGATCGGCCGAGCCGTCAAAGCTCATCAGGCAAGCCGAGAAGAGAATATTCATCACTGACGCCGTGAGGCTGGAAGTCTCGGCGACAGAAATTCGCCGCGCGGCGCGAGCGCGTAGATTAGAGCGGCTAAGAGAGTTGGTGCCGCCGGAAGTGGCGCAATACATAATAAAATACGAGCTATACAAAGAATCTAATGAAGCATAATTCAACGGCCAAAGAACAATCGCTTAACCCAACGAGCGCAACTCTTTCTTCCCTTTCGACGGCGCCGCTAAATGACACGGAAGTTTTGGACGAGAGAATTGTTACGGCTCTTCAGGCCGCCAGTGACAAGAAGGCGCTCGATTTGGTGGTTCTCGATTTGCGCCAGATTGCGACCTTTACCGATTACTTTGTAATTACGAGCGGCGCCAACGAGCGTCAAGTGCAAGCGATTTCAGACGAGGTGTTTGAAAGACTTAAGAAAGCCGGCGTTGCGGCCGCACGCGTCGAGGGCTACAAGAGCGCCGAATGGATCCTACTGGATTATGGCGATTTCATTGTCCATGTTTTTGCCGACAAAGCGCGTAAGTTCTATGACCTGGAACGGCTTTGGCGAGAGTCAACGCGCGTTGAATTGCCGCCTGAACTGCGCGCCGAGACGGCGAGTTCTTTGAGAAACGAATCGTGATCGAAATCTTTGCGGAGTCGGAAGCGATGCGCGAGGTAGTAAGTCTCGCTAAACGCGTCGCTACGACAGACGCGAATGTTTTAGTGACCGGCGAATCGGGTACCGGCAAAGATGCGCTGGCGCTCTACATTCATGCCGTCTCAGGGCGTGCTTCACAGCCGTTCGTTAAGATCGATTGCGCCACCTTGCCCAGAGATCTCCTCGAGGCCGAGCTTTTCGGCTATGAGCGAGGAGCGTTCACCAGCGCCGTAGACTCCAAGCCCGGAAGGCTCGAGGCAGCCCACCGAGGGACGCTGGTGCTCGACGAAATCGCTTACTTAACCCGGGACTCGCAGGCAAAACTGTTGCGCGTAATCGAAGCGCGGGAGTTTGAACGGCTGGGAGGACGCCGCACAATCAAGGTAGACGCGCGGCTAATTGCCCTGACTAATGTCGATTTGGATCAGGCGGTGAAGCGTCACGACTTTCGCGAGGATCTGTATTTTCGGCTGAATGTAGTTCACCTTCATCTGCCGCCGTTGCGAGAGCGGACGCCGGATCTGGTGAAACTCGCGCAGGCTTTCGTGCTCACCTACGCGGCAAAGCATGGCCGCCGCGTGAAAGACATCGCGCCCGAGGCGTTGGCTCTGCTTGAGGACTATGAATTTCCCGGCAACGTGCGTGAGCTTGCCAACACGATTGAGCGCGCGGTGATAGTTTCGGCGGGCAAACGGATCGAGGCGCCGGATCTGCCTGAGCCAATCCGCGCGGCAGCGTTGCTGAAGAAGCAGCGACAAAAACCGCGGACGTTGGCCGAGCTCGAGGCTGGATATGTCGCTGAGACGCTCCGGGCCACTCACGGCAACAAGACTGAGGCCGCGAGAATTTTGGGAATCAGTCGCAAGAATCTCTACGAGAGACTCGCGCGGCTGCGGAAGGATGAGGGATGAGGGATGAGGGATGAAGGTGGAAAGATAGGAATGGTAGTGAAGCCCAAGATGGTGAACCCAGCGCCCTTGTCGCCGACTTTTATCTTTCCGCCTTCATCCTTCCGCCTTCATCCTTGACTTATGCGGTTGCAGGTCATCTGGACGGGGAAGACGAAGGATGCGCGACTAAGAGCGCTCGCTGAAGATTACTTGAAGCGGCTATCGCACTTCGCGCGCTGCGAGGTTACCGAGCTTCGCGAGAGTCGAGCTACGGGGGCGAAAGCGGGCATCGATAGAGATTCAAAACGCATCTCAGACCGACTGCCCGCCGGCGCGCCAACGGTGCTGTTGGATCCAAGCGGAGCCAACTGGAGTTCGGAAGAGCTGGCGGCTCGGGTAAAGAGTTGGGAGAACAGCGGCGTCAAGACGGTAGCGTTCATCGTAGGCGGGCCAAACGGAGTTTCTCAGGAACTTGCTTCGCGCGCCGGCGAGCGTTGGTCGCTTTCGCGGTTGACGCTGACACACGAAATGGCGCGCGTGGTGTTGCTCGAGCAGTTGTACCGAGCTTATACGATCATTCATGGGTTGCCGTACCAAAAGTAATAGGAAGTTCTCTTTTGAAAGCGTCTCAGTGATCACGATTTTTAACGAGTGGGTGGAGGTTTAATAAATGGAAAAAAGAAAAATGAGAGTTTTCCGCGATAAGCTGCTCGGCCGTCGCGAAAGTCTGGTGGGCCAGGTCCAGCAGGCAGAGCTGTACAGTCGCGAGCGCGATGCGGAAGCCACACAAGATCCGGCGGACATGGCTGCCAACGCTTATACCAAAGAGTTGCTGGTGTCCATGTCTGACAACGATCGCCGCTTGCTGAATCTGATTGATGAGGCGCTGGAACGCATCGAAGCCGGCAAGTATGCCAAGTGCGTGCATTGCGGCGAGGGGCTGCCTGAGAAGAGATTGGATGCCGTCCCCTGGGCGCGACACTGTGTTCGCTGCCAGGACCTTCACGAGCGAGGGTTGCTGGACGAAGATGAGGACTAGCGGGTCCTGCTTTAGTGGTACCAGAGTGCGGCCTTCCGAGGAGACTCAGGAGGCCGTTCTCATTAGTTCATTCAGTTTTAGAGTTCAGCCAGTTTAGAGTTCAAGCAGTTCAGAGTTCAGCCTTTAGGCTGCTTGCTTTCAAAACCCCACAAGCTAAAGCTTGAACTCTGAACTGCTTGAACTCTAAACTACCAACTGCTTGAACTCTGAACTGGTTTCTCACGCTAACGTCCGATGATCCTCACCAGCGCTCCTAACTCATTCTATGACGCTCTACTGGCAGTGGTTTATCCGCAGGCTTGCGCGGTTTGTGGGGGCAGTGTCGAAGCGCGCGAGCTTGGCATCGCTTGTGCCGCATGCTGGCGGAATACGCGCACATTTACTCAGGAAGATGTCGTCTGCTGGAGATGCGGCGCCTTATCCAGAGGCCCTATCGCTGCCGAGAAACTTGATCAGGTACGCTGCCGCCGTTGTGATGAGGACGCCTTTACCGCAGCACGCGCTGGTGGTGCTTATGAAGGAGCCTTGCGCGCCTCAATCATCGCGCTCAAGCGCGAGCCTTTTATCTCGCAGCGCCTGGTTTCATTGCTGAAAGAGATTCAGCAACGTGTCCCTCTGAATACTGCGACGCGCATCATTCCTGTTCCGCTCTATCGAGAACGCGAAAAGTCCCGAGGTTTCAATCAGGCCGCGGTGATTGGCCGCGAGCTGGCGCGGGTGGTTGAGTTGCCGCTGGATGAGGTGAGCCTGGTTCGCACGGTTCATTCACGGCGACACCGGGTTGGCATGGATGCCAAGGCGCGTCGCCAATCGGTCGCGCGCGCATTTGAGGTTCGTTATCCGCGCTTAATCGAAGATGAGCGCATCCTGCTTATTGATGACGTCTTCACCACCGGGGCAACGGCTTCGTCGTGCGCGGCGGCGTTGCTGGCCGCCGGCGCGAGAGAAGTTTTCGTCCTTACAATTGCGAGGCCTTCCCGTTAATGGCAAGCCTTGCTAGTAAATACGTACCCTCAGTTATGATAGGGCGCATGACACAGCTAAGAACTCTTTACACTCCAATCGAACCTTATGACACTGGCCGTTTAAAAGTGTCACCCATTCACGATCTCTACTACGAGCAGGTTGGAAATCCCCATGGTCAGCCCGCGGTTTTTCTTCATGGAGGCCCTGGCGGCGGACTAATCCCTGAGTATCGCCAGTTCTTCGATCCGGAGGCCTACCGCGTGGTGCTTTTCGATCAGCGGGGCGCCGGCCAAAGCACCCCACACGCCAGCCTTGAAGACAATACGACCTGGCATCTGATCGAAGATATCGAGCGACTGCGCGAACGCATGGGAATCGAGCGCTGGCTCGTTTTTGGCGGATCATGGGGCAGCACCCTCGCGCTCACGTATGCAGAAACCCATCCTGAGCGAGTGACTGCTCTGGTGTTGCGTGGAATCTTCCTTTGCCGAGCCTCCGAGATCCGCTGGTTCTATCAGGAAGGCGAAGGCGCCAGCGCTATCTTTCCCGACACCTGGGAAGAATATGTGCGCATTATTCCTGAATCCGAGCGCGGCGACATGCTCAACGCCTATCACCGGCGGTTGATGAGCGACGACGAGGCGGTGCGGCTGGAAGCGGCGCGAGCGTGGTCAATCTGGGAAGGCAGCACTTCTAAACTCTATCCCGATCCGAACCTGATCCAACATTACGCGGAACCCCACACCGCTCTGGCGCTGGCTCGAATCGAATGTCACTACTTTGTTAACAACATTTTTTTCGAAAACGAGAATTATCTCCTCGATAACGTCGGCAAGATTCGACACATCCCCGGCGTGATTGTTCAGGGTCGTTACGACATTGTTTGCCCGATCATGAGTGCGTGGGACTTGCATCGCGCCTGGCCGGAAGCTGACCTTCAGATCATTCCGGACGCGGGTCACTCGGTCACCGAACCCGGCGTTAGAAGCGCTTTGGTGAACGCTACCGACAAGTTTCGGGGGATATTTTAAGAACTCTTGAATCCTCTTAATCGGAACGTTCAGGTAAGTTCTTGGCTCAAATCAATTGCAAATTTATCAGGTTTGAAGATTTCTTGACACGAAGCACCAGCGGGTGTAGGTTACGCAACGGATTTCGAAACGGCAGCAACTCACCAGTTCCTCAATCCTGAGACCGTCTGACGAAATCTACGACCTTCAAGCCGTTTTTCTGATTTGGCGGCTTTCCCACCGATAAAAGGTAAGCACAAGGAGTTTCCTCATGAGAAGAATCTATTCCATCTATGCCATTGGAATGTCGTTAATCCTCGGCTTGGGCCTGCTGTTAGCAGATCCGCCAACCAAGGTGTGTGCGGCGAATTGTAGTGCTGATTGTCAATACGGAAGCAGCATTTTCGTTTCCGGGGCCAGTTGCTCTTGCACTGACAACGTTGGTGGCACTTGGACTAACAACCAAGGTCAATCATTCACGCAAAAGTGCGCCTCCAAGAATGACGAATTCGAAACCGAGGCGCCCCCGGCAAACTAATTTTCAAGAGTGGACGGCGCTTGTCTGGGCCGTCCGCTAAATCTCGGCCCCACTCTCGACCCGGCTTGTTTTGAATCTGTAGGAACTTTATTTATGTCGACGAGCTTTGTTGAGTTTAAAGACAGAATCCAGGCCCTGGGTAAGGTGTGCCTGGTTTTGGTGTTGGCTAATTCCGCGGCACTGGCGCAAGCAAGCAACACCGTTACCCCTTCTACTAAGACTAAATCTGCACTTAAAACCACCTCTGCGTCGTCACGATCAGAAGAGGAGAGCTTGCGTGAGCATCAGCTTCGTGTGTTTCGAGATCAGATTCTGGCACGGACTCTCGAAAGCATTAAAAAAATGGATGAAGCAGCTTTACGACTGTCGGCGCGCAATCAAATCCTGACATATCTCTCGGAAAAGAAACCGGCATCCGATGAAACGAAACCGATCGCCAATAAGATTGCGCTGGATGCGTTGGCCGACTTAAGTCAATACGGCGGCGAAATCCAGCCGTTCATGGCCAATTACTTATCAAACAATCTCGCGGCCTGGATACAAAAGTACCAGCCCGAGTTGACTGAGGAATTTCAGAACGCTGTCAAAGCGAATAGAAACTTCAGTGAGTCACAGAGAATCCGCTCTCTATTTGAGTTAAAAGATGGGGACATTCTTGCCGCCCAACGCATCCGGCAAATGATGAAACACGGCGAGGCTGTTGACGGGCTTTTCTTTTGGTTGGACGACTTAATGAGGCTAAACTCGAAAGAGCTCGAACCGTTAATGTCGGAAATCGTCATCCGAGCACGACTAGGACAAGTCTCCTTTGGCACCTTGTATTGGGTGAGTGAGATCTACTTGCGGCCTCAGATATCTGTGGCATTAAGAAATCGATTCTTGGAGATGATTGTCGCGCGCACTCAATCAGTAAACTTCATGATTGAGCCCGCGCCGCAGGCAGCTTATGAATTGTTGATTAAGACCCTGCCTTTCGTCCGACAAATGCTTCCTGAGTTGTATGACCAGGCCTTAAACCAAAGTTTTGCCATGCGTGCGTCTTTCAGTGACAGACAGATGGCCAGTGAAGCACGAACTAAACGAGTCAGGGAGAGCCTCAATCCAATCGAATACTTGGTATCAGAATCCGAGGCAGCGAAATCAAAAGTTGAACGTAATGAGTTGCTGGCGTCAGCGGCGCAACTAGCCTTGGAAAAACAGCAGTTCGACTTGTGTCTGGACATTGTTGCTAAGGTTGATCTTGACGTAGCGGCGACGGCGCCCGATCTTTGGCGAAATTGGAAGAGCCAGTTCTTAAAAGAATTTGTAAGGAAGGCACTTCAGGCTAAAGATAGTCAAATCGCCGAGAAGGGGGCTGGCCTTATTGAAGCATCTCTCGCCGGCGTGGAAGGATACGCCTTGATTATGCGGTTCCTTTTATCAGCGAACGAGAAGTCTTCCGCGCAAAGGGTTTTGACGGAAGCCGGCCGAATCGCCGGGTTAGTTGCGAGCGATACTGAAAGGGCTAAGGCATACTTTCTGTTAAGCCTTTTAGGTGCTCATGTGGATGAGTCGAAGGAAGCGCAATTATTACAGTCAGGAATCAAAGCACTGAATAACTTGTCTGATCCAGATCCCAAAGCGAGTAACAAGAAACCTTATCAGGAATACGTTCGAAGCCTCGACAACACCGGCTACGAACTTTCGAAGGGGTTTAAGCACTTGCTCAGGAAGGACGAAAACGCCGCGCTGACTTTGGTTGAGCACGTTCAGAAGCGTGATTTGAAAACCTTTGCCTTGATTGGAATTCTCTCGGGCTTGGAAGAACTGCTCACGATTACCGGAACTCAACAAGTCTCATCAGCACCTTAAAATGACGCTATCGCGATCCCAACCCCGCGCTCCTATCTTACTGGTTCATAATGCCTCACGGCAGGCCTGACTGAATTGAAGTTCTGCTGTTCCGACACGCTTTTTTGACACTTTCGTCCAGCCTCGCGTAATATCGGCCTTGTATGACGGGCCGAGTTTTAGTCCTGAACGCTTCCTTCGAGCCCATCAACGTGTGCACCGAGCGGCGCGCCGTGGTGATGATCTTCAAGGGCGTAGCCCGCGTCGAGGAACACAACGGCCACATGCTCCACTCCGAAAAGCTGGCGATCCACGCTCCGGCCGTGATTCGCTTGCTGGAGTACATCCACATTCCGTTTGAAAGGCGATCGCTTTCCCGGAAGAACATTCTGCTCCGGGATCATTCAACCTGCCAATACTGTGGCAAACAGCACCCGCCGTCGGAGTTGACTTTGGATCATATTCTGCCCCGCTCGCGTGGCGGCGAGTCGGCCTGGGAGAACCTGGTTGCCTCTTGTAAGCGGTGCAATCATCGAAAGGGAAACCGCACTCCTGAAGAATCAGGCATGCACCTCTTGCGCCGGCCCCGGGGTTTTTCGTTGCACGTAAATCGCCAGATCATGCGGTATTTGGGCCGCGCCGATCAAACGTGGAGAAAATATTTATTTTACGAATCCAACAACGGTGATTAGCCGGCCAGAGTGGGCCGAGCGACTTCAACTGAAAAGAGGCAATGATGACTGAGACAATTCTTGCATTCGGGCCACTGGGAACAACTGAGGTGCTCTTAATTGGAGCCGTGATTGTTCTCCTTTTTGGCGCCAGCAAGCTCCCTCAATTGGCGAAAGCTTTGGGACAAAGCAAGAAAGCTTTTAGAGAGGGCATGGACGAAGCAGAGAGAGACGCAACGAAAGAGGCCCAGGAGAAAAAAACCAGTCCTACCTAAACTCGAAAATCGCTGCGCGCGTGATCCTTATTGTCCGCGCATTCCCCACCACTTAATGACTACGGCCTTTGTGGCCGCGGACTAATGTAGCCTTAACCGAAAATGTGAATTCCGCGTCGTGCCGATCCTCATTTACGGCTCCGGAGATCGCCTCGCGCACGCACTCCCTTGAGTCCTCGGGGATAGATTCCAGCCAGCGCTTAAGTAAGAAATCGGAAATCAGCGGTGAGTTGAGAAACTGTTCGCCCGAGTCGAAGTCAAACTCTTCGATGCGCGCCCAGGATGTCACCTCCTCCAGTCCAACGCGCTCCGCCAGCTCCTCGATGTCAGAGACAGTGGGCAGCTCGGTGATTAAATTTTCCACGTTGGATTCGTGCTTCACCAGACCGCAGTTGTGAACCACTTCCCAGTAGATTGAGAAGAACTCGCCGAAACTGGATGCGGTCGGCAGGATTATCGCGACGGTGGCGCCCGGCTTTGCCACTCGAGCCATCTCAGCCAACATCGTGGCCATCTGCCGGGGCGGCAGCAGCGAAGCATCGCCTAGCACAAAGTCGAATTCATTGTCAGCCAAAGAGAGATGGTCTAGTTTTCCCTGTTGAAACTCCGCTGCATCCTTAACCGCCGAGGCTTTCGACCGGGCCAGCTCGACATATTCTTCATGTTCCTCGATACAGAGAAACTTCAGATTCTCGGCGCGTTCCTGGAGAGCAATCGCGTGGCCTCCCGTGCCCGAGGCAAGATAAAGCGCGCGCCCTTTGTCAGGAAGCACGATATGCTCATCGATTAAGCTGGCAAACCGCTCGCCCCAGTCAGTGGCGACAAAAAGGTCGTGTAGAAATGCCAGCTCTTTTTCTGTTTTGTGCGTAATCATTTCGTCTGTTTTTCTAATCTTCTTCGAAATACTTGCGGCCGCGCAAGCTCTCTGGCAGACAGGGCATCTCGTCCTTGGCCGCGGGATCGCTGTGAACATATCGATAGCCTTCGCCGTAGCCGGTGTGTTTCATTAAAGGCGTAACGGCGTTTCGCAGATGCAGAGGCACCGGCTCGCGGGCAGTTTCCATCGCATCCGAGGCGGCCGCATGGTACGCGCGCTTGACGGCATTCGACTTCGGCGCCTTCGCCAGATAGATCGTCGCCTGCGAAAGCGGAAACAAGCCCTCGGGTAAGCCGATCAGTTGGACAATCTCGGCGGCGGCTGAGGCCTGGACCATCGCCTGCGGATCGGCAAGACCGATGTCTTCCGAAGCCAGGATGCATAGTCTGCGCGCGATAAATATCGGATCGGCGCCGCCCTCAATCATCCGCGCCAGCCAGTAAAGCGAAGCGTCGACGTCGGAGTTTCTTAGTGATTTGATCAGGGCTGAGGCGAGGTTGTAATGCTCTTCACCTCCTTTGTCGTAAGCGTAATGAGCACGGCCGATTGCCTCAACGGCTATTTCATGAGTTATGTAACGTTTGCCGTTTTCGTTCGCCGCAGTAGACTCAACTGCCGCTTCCAGCGCAGCCAGCGCAACTCGAGCGTCACCGCCGGCTGAGTGAGCTATCTTCCGGACCAATTCATCTGAGATGTCGGGCTTGAGGTCGGCCAGTCCGCGTTCCTGATCTTCGATTGCGCGTTGCAGAATGACCGTGATCTCTTCGTCCGCCAGTTGATTGAGCACCAGGACCCGGCAGCGCGAGAGCAGCGCACTGGTGACTTCGAACGAAGGGTTCTCGGTGGTGGCGCCAATTAGCGTGACCGTACCATTTTCAACGGCGTGCAAGAGCGCGTCCTGCTGAGCTTTATTGAAGCGGTGAATCTCGTCGATGAAGAGGATGGTGCGATTGCCGAACCGGCGTTCATTGCGCGCCTCCGAAATGGCTTCGCGCAGATCCTTCACGCCGGAAAAAACCGCCGAGAGCGCGATGAAGCGGGCCTCAGCCTTCTCTGCCAGCAAGCGCGCCAACGTCGTCTTTCCGGTGCCGGGCGCGCCCCAAAGAACCAGCGAAGGCAGATTGCCGGCGCCCTCGATCAACCGGCGCAGGATTCGTCCCTCGCCTACAAGATGGCTCTGGCCAACAAATTCACTGAGCGCGCGCGGGCGCATTCGATCGGCCAGCGGAGCAAAGCCAGGCTCGGCTGAAACACTGGGCTCCAGCTTTGGATCACCGAAGAGATTTCCAGTCGTGGGTCGAGCCATAGCCAAAATAATTTTGCGATAGCTATCGAAAAATACTCGCGCGGGCGACTCAAAAGATGATATACAAAACGCTCCTCGCCAGGTCGTTTACGAATGAAGCTTAGCACAATTCACGGCAGCTCATTTTGCTCAGATGAGCACGGAAATCTTCAAGGGAACGCCCGCCTGATTGACTTCGTATAGTCACGCGGACGCCAAAAAGCCGGTTACGCGGGGGCGTTAACCCAAAAAAGCTGGGAGATTGGACATGAGAGAAGCGAAGGATGTTTTGAGAGTTGTGGGTGTGATACTGCTGGGACTATTTGTTCTGGTCGTGGGCATCCCCCTGGTGATGGCCGCGGCCGGAGTTACTTTGGGTATTATCGGATTCCTGTTTGACCTGGCAGTGATGTTGATCAAATTGGCGGTTGTAGTGGCGATTGGTTATCTCATCCTCGTTGGTATTCGTGCCCTGCTGCGCTGACTCGCCTCATCGAGAAACCCCGCACAGCTTTCCCGTCGGAGAGTCTGCTGGCCTGAGCGATGTTCTTGGCCGGAACTCAACTCAGGCCAGCTTCGCGTTTTTGAGTGGTGTCCTTATTTCAAAATCTCCAACGTCTCAGGTCGTGAGGTGGGGCACGGAATTTAAGAACGATCCACGAAATAGCGCGAAAATAACACGAGAAAGATCTTCGGGTTCGTTCGTGTGGCTTCATGGATCGATGTTTTTCCTCAGCCAAACTCTCAAATTAGTACACAATCGTTTCCGTTTTTGGTTCCTTGACCAATTCCTGAAGCTTGCGCGATGATGTGTCCGTTTGACATAAACCTCACCGAAAGGCCAAAGACCGATGACTCCAGAAGCAAGACTCGACCGCCTCGAACGAATTGCCAAACTCTTTGCAAGGGCGGGCGCGCGCGCGCGTAGCGAGATAAATGAAAAACTCAACATCCTCATTGACACGCAGATTCGAACTGATGAGAAGTTCGCAATGCTGGCGGATTCTCATGCAATAGTAGACGAAAAGCTGGCCATGCTTGCCGAAGCTCAGGCTTTCACAGATCAGAAGCTTGCCATGCTTGCCGAATCTCAGGCTCTCACAGATCGAAAGCTGGCCGGGTTAGCGGAAGCCCAGGCTTTGTCAGATCGGAAGCTGGCCGGCCTGGCGGAAGCCCAAGCGTTGTCAGATCGAAAGCTGGCAAAGCTGATTGAGATTATCCGTAAAGATCGCAACGGAAATCGCTCCGCACGGAATAACTAAGGCTTTCAGCACTCAACCCGAGCACCACCACTCAACCACAGAACCGTTTGCGGTAGCCAATGGATGCCAGCACTCAACCCAGCGGGAGCTTGCTGGCGTTGAGGTCTGGGTTGCGCTGAGGCTCGGTTGAAGTGCTGGTGTCCGCTGACTACAGTAAGCAGTTCCGTGGTTGAGTGGTGCCGGCTGGCGTTGAATGCTGGGTTCCGCTGGCTACCGCAAGCGGTTCTGTGGTTGAGTGGTCCTTCGAGCCCTAGCCTGGCCAATACTCAACCTCTTTACTGGGAGCGCGGGCGTCCCGCCCGCATGGATTCAGATGTGCACAAGATTCGTGGGTGGAAAGCCCGCAGGAATCGAAACTCGAATGCCTGTGAGGCAACCCCGATACGAAAATTCGCGCTTGCTGTTTTGGCTTAATCCGTTCAACGGGTTCTTTAATTGATGTCTTGCCACGCAAGTCGTCCTCTCGACGATCCATTCGAGCGCTCAAATCTTCGACTCCCCTGAGTCTTTGGACGTCTCCTGGAATGTTGAGACGTGGACTTCTCAAATCCCACACCCGGCAGAAGCTGTGAAAAAAAGAAAAGTGGCCACAGATAAACGCGGATGATATAGATCAAACAAAAGTATGACTTGGTGATTTTCTGGTTTTTAACTACTTATCTTATTCTGATTCGTGTTATCCGCGTTTATCTGTGGCTAGTATTCTTACTGTCGAAATGTTTTTCACCGCTTTGGGTGTGTCTGGCGTTCAAGTCCAACCTAACAAAGCCACCGCTGGGCCACTCTCGAATCCCACACACGGCAGCGCTTCACACATTAAATCGAAAATGCACTACGTCACCTTCCTGCATTACGTACTCTTTACCTTCAAGTCTCAACAGCCCCTGCTCACGCGCGGCAGCATATGAACCGGCTCCGATCAAACGCTCATAATTGATGACCTCGGCGCGGATGAAGCCGCGTTCAATATCGGAATGAATTGCGCCAGCGGCTTGTTGAGCGCGAGTGCCTTGCGGGATCGTCCAGGCGCGCACTTCCTTTTCTCCGGCAGTGAGAAACGACATTAATCCGAGCTGCCGGTAAGCACTCTGGATCAGACAATCAACACCGCTGCTTGTCACACCCAGCGATTTGAGATAGTCGCGCCGTTCCTCTGGCGCCAGCGCCACCAGATCGGCTTCAAGCTGCGCGCAGATCACCACACACTCTGCTTCCTCACTTGCCGCAACCTGACGCACAGCCTCGACATGCGCGTTTCCAGAACTGTGGGCCAGCGTTGCTTCATCAACGTTGGCGGCGTAGATCGTTGGTTTTGTCGTCAGCAAAAAGAAACCACGTACGATAGCACGTTCGTCGTCAGTCAACGGAACGCTTCGGGCCGGGCGAAAATCCTCGAGCGCCGGCTGCAACTTGTCTATTACCTCAAGTTCGGTTCGAGCCGTCTTGTCTCCACCTTTGGCATTCTTCTGTGCTCGTTCACGGCGGCGCTCGACGCTCCCCAGGTCCGCCAGCGCCAACTCGATTTGGATGGTCTCAATATCGCGCCTCGGATCGATGGATCCTTCGACGTGTACGATCTCGTCGTTCTCAAAACAGCGAACCACTTGCAACACGGTGTCCGACTCGCGAATGTTTACCAGAAACTGGTTACCCAGACCCTCGCCTTTTGAAGACCCGCGCACCAGACCCGCGATGTCAATAAACTCGATGGTGGCGGGAACGATTGTTTCGGTCTTCACCAGCTTCGCGAGTGGCGCGAGGCGCTGGTCAGGCACGGCAACTACGCCGACGTTCGATTTGCTGGTCGCAAAAGGGTAGTTCGCGGCGAGCGCCGATGTCTGCGCAGTCAGGGCATTGAAAAGGGTCGACTTGCCGACGTTCGGCAAGCCAACAATACCGGCTCGGAGCATTGATAGTGACCTCGCTAGTCAACGTACTCGATAACTTGCAGCGGCGCAATCAGAGGGCAGGAGCAGGAGCAGGAGGCAGGAGCAGGGAGGCAGGAGGCAGGAGCAGGAAGTAGGAGCAGGAGGCAGGAGGCAGGAGCAGGAGGTAGGAGCAGGAGGTAGGAGCAGGAGGCAGGAGGCTGCCGAACCGCGGGCCGCTACAGCGGTCACTTACGGCAGAGAAGAAACGATCCACGAAGTAAACAAGAAACGATCCACGAAGTAAACACAAAGAAACGATCACGAAGTAGTAAGATACATCCACGAAGTAAACACGAAGAAACGACCCACGAAGTAGCACGAAGATACATCCACGAAGTAAACACGACGAAGCGATCCACGAGGTAACACCTAAATGCGCGAAACAGATTCGTGATTATCGACTGCAATGGCCAGCACTCTTTATTCGTGTCCAGTTTCGTGATGTTTCGTGGATGGACTAGGTTAGGTTGGCAATACCCAAGGAAGCGCCAATTGGGTGAAGCAATCTACCGGCGTCTGTTCGGGAAGGCTTTCGCGTATAATCTCACCGGAATTAAGCGCCAACATTCATAAAGGAAAAAGACGGTTTTGCCGGAACCCCAACTTTCGCCTATCGCATGATTATCTCGCTTGTGCTGGTGTTGCTTGTCACAGCCAGCGGCACAGTCACGACCTATCTTTACGATCAGGGCGCCAACCTTGCTTCACGTCTTTGCGCGGGCGCCTGTACCGGTCTGGCCGCGTTAGGGCTGGTGGGATTCATATTCGCATCGTTATTAGGACTGACGCCGTTCGCCATCTTCCTCACAGCATTCGTGCTAACCATTCCTTTCATCGCGCTAAGGAATTCAGTTCGCAGGAGCGCTTTGACAAAGGATTTCGCCAATGCTTCACAAGCCACGAGCCGCCTCTTGTCACATCCATCGTGGCCGGCACTGGGGTATTTTCTTTTCTACCTTGGTGTCTCGATCATTCTTTGGAAAGTCTTCAGCCGCGCAATGTTCGAGCTGCCCGACGGGATCTACACGGGCTTGCTGAACAACTTTGGCGATCTTCCATTTCACATCAGTGTCATCACGAGCTTTGCCTACGGTAATAATTTTCCTCCGGAGGATCCTACTTATGCCGGGGTAAAGTTTACTTATCCCTTTCTGTCAGATTTTGTCTCCGCGATTTTTGTGCGTTGTGGAGCTGACCTGCGGCATTCAATGTTCATCGAGAATTTCATCCTGGGCGTTTCCTTCGTTGGGTTGCTTCATCGCTGGGCGCTGGAGTTGGTCAAGGATCGTTTGGCTGCGATCTTTACGCCTTTGTTAGTTCTGCTCAATGGCGGGTTTGGTTGGCTCCTCTTATGGGAACCACTCAAGCAAAACGAAATGGACCTGTGGGCCACACTTCAAAACCTGCTGCCTTCGTATACCATCATTCCAGAAACCTCATGGCGTTGGGGAAACGCCATTTCCACCCTGCTGGTGCCGCAGCGAGGCATGCTGCTGGGTTTGCCGATCGCAGTGATTGTCTTTACTCAATGGTGGATCGCCGCCGCGGGAAACGGGGAACTGGGTAACGGAGAACTGGGAAACGGGGAACAGGGGAAAAGGAAGGGTGGAAAGGGTAAGAAAAAAAAAGGGAAGCACAAGAATCGTCAGAAGCTGAACAGACGAGACTCGACCGCATCGTCTGGAGTCATTGCCCTCTTCCCCAATTCCCCTTTTACCCTGTCTTTCCACCGCATGGTCGCCGCCGGCGTCATCGCCGGATTGCTGCCCCTCGCACATGCTCATAGTTTCGTTGTTGTCATGGTGGTGGGAGGCTTCATCGCATTAATCCAAAGCCATTGGCGCGACTGGCTGATCTTCTTTGTGGTTGCTTCGGTGATTGCCTTGCCGCAGATGTGGTGGTCAACTCACGGCAGCGCAGTTGACTCGAGCAGCTTCTTCGCGTTCGAGTTTGGTTGGGACAGTGCCAAGGAGACTTTTTTCGGCGCCAGTCTCGCGGGAAAATCGTTTTTCGAGACGAGGCCCACGCTGCGGACGGTCCTGGAGCGTCTGCCCGATGTCCTGTGGTTCTGGCTTAAAAATACCGGTCTTTTTATTCCGCTGATACTGGTGGCAATCTTCTGGCGCGGCAAAGATCAATTGATCTCTCGAAGGCTACTCTACTTCTATCTGCCCTTCACGCTATGTTTCTTTGTGCCTAATGTGATCAAGCTTGCGCCCTGGGTGTGGGACAATATCAAGGTTCTGTACTACTGGTGGCTTGCCTCAGCGCCGTTGGTGGCGCTACTGCTGGCGCGTTTGTGGCAGCGGGGACTAATACCGCGCGTTATTGCAGTGACGCTGTTGTGCTGTGTGACACTGGCCGGCAGCTTAGACGTTGCCTCTATCGTGGCGAGATCCTCGAAGTATCAGATTTTCGATCGGGCGGGCATTGAGTTTGCGGAGATCGTAAAACAAAAGACGGCGTCACGAGCGCTAATTGTTCATGCTCCAGTACACAATCATCCGGTGTTCCTGACAGGCAGGCGATCCGTGATGGGTTATCCAGGGCACATCTGGACGCATGGGCTGGATTTCGTGACTCGCGAAGGCGAGATCAAACGATTTTACGCCGGTTCTCTAGATGTAAGTCAGCTTCAGCCGAAGAATGAAATAACGCATGTGGTAGTGAGCCCTCTTGAACGTCATGTCGCCAATGTTAACGACCAGTTTTTTTCGCGTTTTACCAGTGTAGGAGGAGCCGGTGGGTACCGCCTCTACCAAATCGCACAGCCATAAGAAAAACAAACGCTCAGCGCAGGCAGCGTCCCGGACGAAAACGTCCACGCCGGTCGCCACGCCGGAATCGCGAGTGCCGGAATTGTCCGAGCGCGGTTGGACCATCGCCAGTCTCTCGATTCTGGTAGTGGCAGCGGTTCTCCGTCTTTACCACCTCAGTCTGGTGCCCTTTCATCATGACGAAGGCGTGAACGGGAACTTTCTCGTGCGCCTCGTGCGCGATGGGTTTTATCACTACGATCCGTCGAACTATCATGGACCAACCCTCTATTATTTTTCCGCCGTCATTGCCTGGATTCTACGGCTATTTTTTGGCGAGGCAGCTCAAAACACCTACGGACTAAATACCTCTACCGTGAGGCTGGTGCCGGCGCTCTTTGGGTTGGCCACTGTGTGGATTGTGCTTTTATTGCGCCGCCAGCTCGGCACGATGGGTAGTTTGAGCGCGGCGGCTTTGTTGGCGGTGTCGCCCGGCGCCATCTATCTCTCTCGTTACTTCATCCACGAAACTCTATTTGTATTCTTCACGCTCGGAGTGGTGGTTGCGGCTCTGAAGTATTACGAAGACGGCCATCCTGTTTACGTCGTACTCGCAGCGGCCAGCGCCGCACTGCTTTTTGCAACTAAAGAGACAATCATCATAAACGTTCCAGTGCTCGTGTTGGCGCTGGCGTCAACCTGGCTTTATCAGTGGATCAGGAACCACTTTTTCAACCAATCGAAGAGCTCGAGAACAACTGACAGAGGAGACTCTCTCCGTGAACGGATCGAGTCCAGTGTCCACCGGCTCGGAGGGCCCACCTGGCTGGTTGTTATGGGCGTTGTGGCTCTCTTGGTATTCGTTGGTGTCAGTGTGCTCTTTTACTCATCCTTCTTCACAAACTTCCCGAAGGGCGTCTACGATTCTCTGAAGACTTTTGCGATCTGGACCAAGACAGGGCGACAAGCCCATGTTCACCCACCATTCAAATATCTCGAATGGCTGAGATTGCAGGAAGGATTCTTACTCCTGCTGGCAGTCATGGGTGCACTTATTACTCTCTGGCGGCCGAAGAACTCGTTTACTCTGTTCGCTGCCTTCTGGGCTTTCGGCACGCTGGCAGCTTATTCACTCGTCCCCTACAAGACACCCTGGCTGGTCTTGAATTTCATTGTGCCTTTAGCCTTAGTGGCGGGTTCCGTCTTTCAAAAGCTCTCCGAACGTGGAACCAAACTGTCGTCAGGCGCTATCGTGGTAATCCTGACCCTAGCCATTTCTGTGAGTAGTTACCAGGCCATCGACCTGAACTTTTTCAACTATGACAACGACCAAAAGACGGTCGACGCGATCGTGATCGGTGACGACTTCAAGGTTCAGTACGCAAAGGCGCAATACTATGTTTATGTTTACGCCCATACGCACCGCGAGATGCTAGCGCTCGTGGATGAGATAAACCGGATCGCAAAGATCACCGGCGAGGGTAATCGGCTGGGAGTTACAATCGTGTCACCCGATTACTGGCCGCTACCATGGTATCTGCGCGACTACTCCCGAGTTGGTTATCACGGGCGCTTAGCTGCTTCAAGCGAACCAATTGTTATCGCGGGCGAGGGGCAGGTAGCGGAAGTTCAGGCAATGTTTGGGGATCGTTATCGAAAAATTGACTCAGGCTTCGATCCCGCCGGCAGTTATCGGCTTCGGCCGGGGGTGAGTCTGCTAGTTTACCAGCGCGAAGACGTTGTGGAGTCAGCCGGGCCGAGACGGTGAGCTGCCATCAGGTCAATCTTGGCAAAGCAGGATGCCCGAAATCCCCCAACATGCTCGGGGCGAGTAGTCCTCGTCGAGACAGTTATTGAACGTGACAATTTGTTAAGCCCTTGCCGTAACTTTGCTCCTTACATCATTAAAGTTACCTAACTTCAAGTTTTAGTTGACATTCTAAGCGACTCGCACTTATATTGGCTCACTTGTCGGAGTGCCTCGCTGGATCATTTCTTTGGGTCCGGGGGCTAGCCAAAATCAACGAATTTACGCATGTTTAAGCTTCAACGGCTAGAGATCACCGGATTTAAATCCTTCGCAGATTACACAGAAATCATCTTTACCGGCGACGGTATTACCGCCGTAGTCGGGCCAAACGGGTGCGGCAAGAGCAATGTGGCCGACGCAATTGCCTGGGTTTTAGGCGAACAACGCGTTAAACATCTGCGCGGCGCCGAAATGAAAGATGTCATTTTTCAGGGCTCGCGCAACCGCGCCCCAAGCGGCATGGCAGAGGTGGTCATGCACATGGTGCGCGACGAAGCAATCGAGAATGAGCCCGATATTGAGGACATCGACTCGACTCTTGAAGAGATCGATGAACGCGTTGTCGTTCTTGATTCAGTTTTGCCCGAAGAAGCGGCCGGAGCATCGGAGACCGGCAGCCCGGAACCGGTCAGCGACACTGCCGGAGCAGCGTTGGAGGTTAGATCCGAACCCTCAGAGATCTCTACTCCTCCAACTTCACCATCACCCCGCATCCAAAGCAAGCGCCATTGGCGACGCCGGAGTCTCGCCCTCGAGTTTCAGCCGGGCGAGGCTGTCGCGGTGACGCGCCGGCTCTATCGTTCCGGTGAAAGCGAGTATCTCTTAAACAATCGCCAGTGCCGCCTCCGGGACATTCAGGATCTATTTTCCGGAACCGGGTTGTCAGGCGGTCACTACGCCATCATCGAACAGGGACGCATTGGTCAGATTCTCTCTGCCAAGCCAATGGACCGCCGCACGATCATCGAAGAGGCGGCCGGTATTACCAAGTTTCGTGTGCGTCAGCGAGCGGCGGAAGCGCGGCTGGATTCTGCGCGAACAAATCTTTCTCGCATCTCTGACATCATTTCCGAGATCGACCGGCAGGTGAATAGTCTGCGTCGGCAGGCTGCGAAGGCCCGACGCTATCGGCTGCATCGCGAAGAACTGCGTCAGTTGTTGCGAAAAGTATATGTTGCCGAAGATCGTAAGCTGGCTGAATTACTCGCCGAAACCGAAGCGAAACTCGAGGATGTTTGCGCGCTCGAGCGCAGCATGGCCGGCGATTTGGCCCAGCGAGAAGAAGACGCCCGCAGTGCCACGCACCAAGCCCGCGATGTCGAAGCCGAGTTGGCAGCAGCTCGCGCGAACGCGGCCGAGGCAATCCTGCGCCGCGATCGCGAGGTGCGGGAGTTGGCCTATCAGCAAGAGCAGGTCGTGGCCCTTGGTAAACGCCAGACTGAAGTTGACGCCGAGATTGAAGCTCTTTCCGCAAGGCTGGTGTTGGTCGAAGCTGAATGCCAGCGGCTCCAGAATGAGGATGTTACGCTGCGAGCTCAGGCTGATGAGAGTGCTGCCTCTTTGCTTGCAGCCGAACACTCCCATGCTGAAAAGCTTGCCCTGGCTGCAACTGCCGAAGCGGAAATTGAGAAGGCGCGCGCGGATTTGTTGACTCATACCGCTGTCACCGAACGTCTGCGAGAGATTGCCCGCCAGCTCGAAAGTACTCTTGATCGTCTTGCGGTTCAGGCGGAGGGCTTGGCGCGCGAAGGCGAGAGGGCCGCCGGCCAGCATGCTGAGCGCAAAGCGGATGCCGAGAGATTCGACTCTGAGATTACCGCCGCGCGCGAGCAGCTTGCTCGGCTGCACGCCGAACGTGAAGCCGCAGTCGACGCCGTGGTCCAGGGCCACGAAGCCGTCAGTGATACCGATGCCGAGCTGACCCGCGTACGCGATGAGTGCTCGCGAGCCACCCATCGGCTTGAGAGTCTGAAAGAACTCGACGAGAGACGAGCGTATTACTCATCCGCAGTTCAGTTGTTGTTCTCAAAAACCGGCAACCCTCGCGACTTTCATTACCTTGGCACGCTCGCGGATGCTCTCAAGGTTGATGCCAAATGGGAGCGGGCGGTTGAGGGGGTGTTGGGTTCGTCGCTCCAAACCATCGTAGTGCCCACGCCCGATGACGCGGTGCGGGCCGCACAATGGCTGAAAGAAAATAACGGAGGGCGCGCAAGTTTCATCGTTGCGGGGCTACAGGGCGGAAGTGACGACACTGACACGCTGCTCTATCAAATCGAGGAGCGCCCGGCTTTGTCACTCTCGTACGAGCCGGAGAGTTTCGACGATCTTCGGATTGCCGATCTGTTGGGAGCCTCGCGGGAGCTGGTGGCAGTGCTCAAGAGGACGATGCCGCAACGGATGAATGCCCGCATAGCCTTTAATCTCGAGGAGGCAATGACCAGGTCGCTGGCTACCGGCGAAGTGTATGTGACACTCAACGGCGACTGGGTCTCGAGCGGGCAGTTTGTCAGCGCCGGCGACGCGCGCGCGCTCGAGGAAGGCGCCGGATTGTTGACGTTCAAAAGAGAGTTGCGCGAGCTCGAGGCTCGCTGTGAGGTGCTCAGATCTGAATTGGCCTCCGCGCAGGACACGGCCAAGCTCGCGCGCAGCCGTCTGGTGGAATTGGAAGACGCCGTAGTTTACCTCAACGAAGCCATCGGCCGGGAAGAGCGCGAGGCGATGACCCGCGAACTCACTGCGGCCGGGTTGGCCCAGGAAGTTGAGCGGGCCGCACGCCATATGCGAGTGGTCGCCGAAGACTCTGCGCGGGTGGAAGAGGAGCGTCATGAGATCGAGCAACGCCGCACTACCGCGCTGTCCGAGGCTGAAGCAGCGGAAACTGCACGACTCGCCTCAGGTGAAATGGTCATCAGGGCTTCGGCTTCATTAACAGAGGCCCGAAGAGAATCCGAACAGGAGAGTGAAGCGCTCGCGGTGCTGCGGGCTGCCGCCGCCGCGGCGGCTGAAAGAAGGCGCGCCACCTCCACCGAGTTGCGGCGGATGGAAGGCGAGTATGCCGATCTTGCAGCCAGAGTTGAGCGACACCGGCTGGAAGTGATCGAAATCACCACGCGCACCGAGGAATTGCAGCATTCAATCGCCGAGCTGGAGCACAAGGCCAACAGTGTGGCTGAGGAACAAGCGCGCGAGGAATTAGAAATCAGCACGCACGCCGGCAGGCTGGAGGAAGCGCGCCGGCAGGCTGATGCGCTCTCGGAGGAGCTTTCTGAGTTAAATCGCCGGGCTGCTGAAATCCGTGATTCACGCGGCGCGATCGAAGTGCAACGGGCTGAAGCGCAAGCGCGGCTCGCATTCGTGCGCGAGAACTGCGCCGCCGAGTTGAATCAGTCTCTCGAGGAACTGGCGCGCGAGTCACCGACGGAAGAAGGCTTTGATCTGGAAGCCGGCCATGCTCGAGTTGAGGAACTGCGTTCCCGGATTGAGAGTTTTGGCGCCGTGAACATGATGGCCCTCGAGGAATTGTCAGAATCTGAAGAGCGGCTATTATTCCTTACTGCTCAGCGACAGGATATCGTTGACGGCATCACCTCGACCGAAGAAGCACTGCGCGAGATTAAGAAACGCTCCCGCGAGCGGTTCCGTCATGCCTTTGAACAAATCAACCATAACTTTGGTGAGTTGTTCAAAGAACTTTTTGGAGGCGGGCGCGGTGAGATGAGCCTAATCGAGGCTGATGACATACTCGAATCCGGGATTGATGTCATTGCTCAGCCGCCGGGCAAGCGCCTGCAAAACGTGCTGTTGCTTTCAGGGGGTGAAAAAGCAATGGCAGCGCTGGCGCTCGTGTTGGGCATCTTCCACTATCGGCCGTCACCTTTCTGCTTGCTCGACGAAGTTGATGCGCCCTTGGATGAAGCAAATATCGGCCGCTTCACAGATAAGGTGGCCCAATTGTCCGCGAACACACAGTTTATTGTTATCACTCACAACAAGCGAACCATGGAGATGGCTCGCGCTCTTTATGGCGTAACCATGGAAGAGGTGGGAGTTTCAAAGCTTGTCTCAGTCAGGTTCGAGTAGGGTGCAATTAAAAGTGAGAGTAAGCTGACACCCGCCGGGTTTTCCTTATCGTGCGCCTTCCGTTAGAATAACCACTCGTTTTGATGGCTATCCCAAGCTTCAAAAGACCGCTGCATCTCCCCGCCGCGCTTGTGATGATCAGCGCGGCGTTTTTGACTTACTCTTTTTCATTGGCTCAGAAGATCTACAGTAGCCCGCTTGTCCAACAGACTCCCGCTCCCCGGAACGCGAAACACAACGCTCGACCCGCTGAAACAGGCGCACAGGCTGCCGTCCTGGAGGATTCAAAAACGACCGCGGCGCCGGCGATGTATACCTACGAGTTTTACCAACCCGAGTTCCTCGTTAACCGGATCGTGATCGAGCACAACGAAAATGGCGCCGGCAAAATCACTTTCGAGCGCAAGCACGAAGAAACTCCCATCGTCGAACCAGTTGAAATATCGCCGGGCGCCTGGGCCCGCATCATGGGCCATTGGCAGGCATTGCGGTTTCTCGATTCCGATGCGGAGTATCAATCGAGTAAACAGTTTCCGCATCTTGGCACCATGCGCTTGACGATGACGCAGGGCACGCGAAAACGGACGGCAGAGTTTAATTGGAGCAACGATACAAACGCGACCAGCCTGGTGAATGAGTATCGAAGGATCGCGGATCAGGCCATTTTTATTTTTGACATGTCGGTCGCGCGCGCGAATCAGCCGTTGAACGCTCCCAAATTAATGGAGCATCTCGAGTCGATGTTGAAAAGGGACTGGCTTTCCGATCCACAGCAATTGATTCCGCTGCTGAAGGAAATCAGCAACGACGAACACCTGCCCCTGATAGCCCGCAATCATGCGCTTCGGATCCTAAAGAAAATCGAGAAATAGCGATCAATGAGTGCCGATATTAAGGCTTACCCAGGAACATATTTGAGGCCGGGACAATTCTACGGCGAGGTTGTCAAGAAGCATGAGTGGTCGGGTCTGGTGCTATCTGAACTGAAGCATTCGATACGCAGAAAGCTGCCGGAGCATTCTCATAAACTGGCATACTTTTGCCTCCTAATTAAGGGTGATTACTCGGAGTCAGTGGGCCGGAAAGCTTTCAGGTATCATCCGATCCACAGATTACACTGATTAACCAATACAAATGCGCGGCTTCATGACGGTCTTTTAAGGCGTGGTCAAAGTACAGATCCATTTCCTCAAATCCGGTGTAATCGGCGTAATCGGTGGATTTGAATGCTGGCCGACACGAACAGAGTCTTCGTGTTCGGTCATGTGGGTTCGGTAATCGCTGTTTTCTCTCTCGACCCAACTCTCAAGTTAGGAGACTAGGGGTATAGAGCTTCGTTGCCAGTCGGCAAAACTCAACGACTCGATTCTCGGCCCAAAAACGGTCTGCGTCCTCTGCTTCCTCTGAAGGTCGCCGTCGTTGCTTGCGGGCGATAAAAGCGACGTGGCCGCCGCGTTCCGGCGCCAGCAGAAGTATGTTGGGATTCCCGGTTAACGCCGGGTCGCGCAGCGGCGCAAAGGGAATGAACGGGTCGTCCTGGGCGTGAATAATCAGCGTGGGAAGGCTGATTCGATCGATCACTCGCAGCGCGCTGGCCTTGTAGTAGTAGTCGTCAGCATTCAGAAATCCATGAGCCAAAGAAGTGTAGCGATCGTCGAACTCTCTTAGCGTGCGCACCAGATGCACGTTACTGGCGTCGTAAAGCTCTGGATAAAGTTTGGCTTTAACCCTAAGGCGGTTCTTAAGCCGCCGTACGAAGTCCCATTGATAGATCCAGTTTGAGCGCAGCTTAATAGCGTCGGCGCTGGCACTCAAATCAACCGAGGGAGAGACAGCAACTGTCGCGACGATCTCCTTCGGCGCGTTTTCACCGTATTCTCCTGCGAGTTTCAGCACCATGTTCCCGCCCAAAGAGAATCCCAGGACAAAAATTTTCGGCAACCCATCGCGCTCGATTAGCTCGGTAACAACCGCGTGGAGATCCTCGGTTAGTCCTCCATGATAAATAGCATCGGTCAGATGATCGGTGTTGCCGCAGTTGCGCAGATTCATTCGCACCACGTTAAAGCCCCATCGAAAAGCCTTCTGTGCCGTTGAAAGCATGTAGACTGAATCACTCGACCCTTCAATACCGTGCCAGGCGACGATTGTGGGATGGTTACGGGGTTCGGGTTGCCAGCGACAATGGGCCAGCACGCGAGTGTTGGGGGCCACCTGAAAGAGACGTTCGGCATCCTGGTGAGACTGCAATTGAGAACGCCGCGGCCAGGCATAGGCGGCCAGCGTTTGCGCATGTGCGCCCTGGAAAAGCGGATGCGGATGGAACGGTTTTATGGCCAATATTCGCGCGGCTTCAATAAGAATTGCGCGAACTTTATCGGCGCTGACTCTTGCTCCGACAGGTTCAGTCGCCGCATCTGAATCGCCAGCCATGGTTAACGGTGTAGACTTGTCCATTCAGTTGGTTGAGTAAAACCGAGTGATAAAGTTTAACTCAGGGCCGGCTCTAGAGAGAAAGGGGATGTCCGACAAACTTGTCCGACAAACTTCAGTTTGTCGCTGGTTGCGATCTGACACAACACCGCCTTGATTTTGCCTGGGAGTTGATGCCACGGAGCGGGCGCCAAAATGAAGTTTTGTCGCTTTCCTTTTAAACTTGACGCCACTTTAGCAGGCGACAAACTGATGTTTGTCGGACTTGGCGAGGTGAGAGGCTATGAAGGGGAACGACAAACTGAAGTTTGTCGGACTTGGCGAGGGTGATAGGCAATGAAGGGGGAACGACAAACTGAAGTTTGTCGGACTTGGCGAGGTGAGAGGCAATGAAGGGGAACGACAAACTGAAGTTTGTCGGAC
>Ga0187893_10000985_pt1 | contig 71089 bp, 67 predicted proteins | sample MA1701074metaG_FD_139574 | JGI IMG/M metagenome (GOLD analysis project Ga0187893, IMG submission 139574) | White microbial mat communities from a basaltic lava cave in the Kipuka Kanohina Cave System on the Island of Hawaii, USA - MA170107-4 metaG ...
TCCACATGTTGATGACGGATTGCCTCGTCACGCCGGGGCCCCAGGCTTCAGCACTTCGAGAAAGAGATACCGGTCCTCGCATCCAGGAAGTGATCTGGCCGGGCGTTTCAGCCTGCCCCCCTGGGGACATGGGACCAGGGGGGAGTCCATATAAACACCCTGCTATAGCGATTTCAGATACTCGACGAGGTCGGCCATCTGCTGCGGCGCCAATCCCAACGAGTGCTTGGTGTTGTAGGTTTGAACGACATCGAGCAGCGTCGCAGCAGATCCGTCGTGAAAGTACGGGGGATGTTGCCAGATCCCCTTCAGGGGGGTCGTGCGATACTGCTTGCTCGCGGAGCGAGACGCATAACTCGGTGTTTCTGGCTCGACCACGCTGTCGGTGGTCGGATGCAGGCGGGCATTGGCGTCGGTGAAGGTGCTCCCGCTGTGGCACGACGCGCAGTTGCCGGGTCCGTCGAATACCGTCTTGCCGCGCCCCGCGGCGGCCGAGTCGAACGAACCTGACGGTGGGGCGGGCGCGGCGAGGCTCAATTGATAAGCCTGTAGGGCCGGCAACTTGCTGGAGACCAGATCCTCTGTTCCGTTGGTGATCGCCAGGCTCTGGCGCGGCTCGGAAAATGAGCCCTGGCCTCCCATTTCCACTACGGCTACATAGCGATTCCAGTAGGAAATCTCGTCGCCATCGCCCGTGAACGTGACGCGATGAATGTCCGCCAATCCGTAGGCCGGCGGGATCACCACCGGCTTGTTGAGGCCATCGATATTGTGACGAGGGTCGAACTTCCCGGCCCCCCAGGAGTTGTACTGTGCCTTGGAAGCCGCGCTCAGTGCCGGCGACAGCGCGATGATCGTGCCGGGGTTAAGGTCCCGGTTCGCCCACCCGTCGAGACGCTTGCCGATACCGGGCATAAACGAGTTGTCGACCGTGGAGTGGCACAGCGCACAGGTGATGCCGATCTTGGTGAGGACGTCTTGGCCGCCCTTGGTTTCCACCGTGCCTTTGAGTCCGATCACGGCATTGAGCTTCAACAGCGCAACCGTCGTGGCCGGCTCGGTTAGACTGATACTGCCGTTCTGTATCCCTTGCACCACCGCTGGGGGTAAGGCGTCCGAGTCGACCTTCAACCCCACAGCCAGCGCCGTCGTCGGGTCCACTGCAGTTCCAACAACCTCGTGCATGCGCAACGTATCAGTCCAGAACGCTTCGTCCCCGAAGGTGTCGGAGCGAAAGATTTGTTTGCCCTCCTCGATTTGCGACACGGGCGCCGGGCCAGTCTGGCCAGTCGGATCATTGTCAGAGCTGCACGCGGCGAGCACGACGCTCAGCATTATCGTCGCGGCGACGCTGACGAAGCGGCACGCTATTTTGGGCGAGGAATCCTGCATTGGCATCTCCTTATTCATGACGGTTTGTGATGTTCCATCTGGGACTCAAGATTTTTGCCATGACACCGGCCACGATCCGTTCGCAGCGCGGTCCGTCGAACTGAAAGGCATCGGCGACGCTCATGTCGATGTCGCGTGAGAGGTTTTCGCGAAGAAGGCTTCGGGCGCGGAAATATCGCGTGCGTACGGTGACGTCAGGGATGCCTAACGCGCGTCCGACTTCTTCCACGCTCATTTCCTGGATGCCACGAAGGACGAACACGGTCCGAAGCGCGTCTGGCAATAAGTCGATGTGGGCCTCGATCAACTTGCGTAATTCGGTACGCATGGCTATGCGATCGGGCTGCCGATCCGAGTTGTCCGGCATGGTGTTGCGCACATCGAGTGGCATATCCGCCTCATCGGCCCTTGCGGCCGTATCCTTCAAGTGAATGACCGCGGCGCTCTGGGCGCGTCGCCACCCCAACGCCTCGTTGACGACGATGCGCACCAACCACGTGGAGAGCGACGCATGACCCCGAAACCCTGCCATGGACCTCCACGCCCGCACATAGGCCTCTTGCAGCACATCCTCCGCTTGGGCCTCATCCTTGAGGATGCTGCGCGCGGTGCGATACAGGACCTGGTTATACCGCCGCATGATGATGACAAACGCCTGTTCGTCGCCCTCGGCCACACGCTGCGCCAGGTCCGCATCTGCGGCATGGAGCGATTCTGGTTTGGACTGCGCATGAATCATCGACATGGGGACCTACACGCATTAGATGTCGGGAAGCCGAAAAACGTTCCCAGACGGCAGAGGGGGCAACTGACGACCTGCGAACCCTCGGAACCAAAAGCGCATACTAAGGGTCGTGCAATCCGGCGCTGGCCGTCGCGGGGACCCGTCGAGGCGTAGTTCGGAAGGAAAGCTGGAACCGACTGAGGCGCTGTGATCGGCAGATTGCAACTGAAGAAATTCCAGAAGGCTTCCACCGAGGGACGCCTGATAGGGTCGCTCCGGGAGGTTCCTGAGCGACTGAGCCCCAGCCCTGCACACCTCACATGTACATCGTTTCGCGACGGTCGGAGCCTGCCGTTATGCCGTCTTCGAGCGCGCCTTCCCCCAGAAGAGAGAAGGCGCGCGAGACGCATTCCGCCCCACCCCTCAGAACTTGTCGGGGAACTGTTTGGCCAGCGCTCCGGTCAACGCATCGGCCACGACATACATGTGCTGTTTCATCCCCTTCCAGGTCTCGGCCTCCTCTGCGTACTCACCGGCTTTCAGTTGCTGAAACTGCTGGATGTGGTGCCCCGCATGAGCAGTCAGCAGCCCCATGACCGTATCCTTGGGCAGATAGGGATTGGCTCCGCTCAGGAACGTGGAGATCTCGGCGGCATTCGCTGTGAGCGCCTTCACGGCCACCTCCTGCCGAGCGGAATTCCCTGCGGCCGTCGCGTCCAGATCATCCCGAACGGCTCCATAGTGTCCTGCTAAGAGTGTGAACAGCTTGTCCGACGCCGGCTTACCGTAGAACGGTTCGATCGATCGGGCAATCTGCTCGGCATTCGCGACCACACCCTTCTCGGCAATCTCCCGGGCCGCGCCATTCTTATCCATGGTTGCGACTGCCACATTTCGTATCCCTAGGATATGCACAAGCCATAGATCACGGAGCGCCATCTTGGTCTCTGCAATCTTTACAGGCGATGCGGTGGTTGTGGTGACTTGTGGGCTGTGGGTACATGCTGCGAATGACAGAATCAGGACAAAAGCAGCGATAGAATGACGTAATCGGATCATGACAGGCCTCCCTTAGGTTGAAAAGAACTCGCCACTTCACTGGGCGAAGCGTAGCGGGCTAAATGACACTTTGTCAAGTAATATATGTTATAAGTGTCGTAATGGCCGTTTCTGAATACTTTCTGTATACTTCGGAAGGAGGTTCAGCCGATGCGCACTCAGGGATCTCGACGAGAACATCTCTTGCGGCTGTTGCTCGAACGGAAGGCGGGACGGACGGTCGAGGATCTGGCGCGCAACCTGCGCGTCTCACGGAACGCTGTTCGCCAGCACCTGACTTCTCTCATTGCAGAGGGACTGGTCGCCAAAGGCTCGATGCAAGCCACGAGAGGAAGGCCGGAGCAACTGTATCTACTCACCACTGCGGGCCATGAGAATTTCCCGCGGAAGTACTCGTGGTTTTCAGAACTCCTGCTGGACTCTCTGAAGGCCGAGAAGGGAGAGGCCGCTCTGGTCGCGAGGTTCGAGAAGCTCGGCGAACAGGTTGGAACGCAGCTCCAACAAGGCCAGCCCCGCTCGGCACATGTCTCCGAGCGGATCGAGCATCTGGCCAGAGTGATGCGTGAACTCGGCTATGAAGCGGAATCGGCGGCTGCGAGTGGGCGACAGCTCCCTATGATCGAGGCGGCCAATTGCGTTTTCCACCATCTCGCCACCCGCTTCCCGGAAATCTGCCACTTTGACTTGGCTCTACTCTCAGCCTTCGTGGGGCGTCCTGTCTCACACGATGAATGTATCGTCCGTGGCGGCCACGTCTGCCGGTTTAAGTTCAAGCAGTCTTGAGGTGACAAGACACACGGCGCAGCGGCGGCGGTAGGGTCAACGACCGGCGTTCGTTCCACCTGAACTGAAGCGTTCCATCAAATCGACCGTTCGTGGAGAAAGAAGATAGGGTCGGATCTTGAACCGTGCATGGCGCAGGAGAGCAGATTCGATCTTGCCACTCAATGCTCCAGCACACGCCGTGTTTGCCGGCCACGCTTCTCTTCATTGTGCCGCACCTTGGGCGATTCGCAATGCGGCGCTTCGGCCACTGCACGGCGTGACAAATAGGTACCGTCTATCTCGAAGGCTCTGGTCAAGAGCGAAGGCGAAACTCGTTACGACAAAGACCTTCCGTGCCTAGCAGATCCACGGCCACGAAATCGCTCCATCGATAGACGGCCTGCGATCGTTCCGCTAGAATCCGGTCCATGTCAGAGCCCACCGTGTCGCCCGGCGCTCCAGCCAAACCTCAGGATGAGAATCGTTCGGTCGTCAAAGCCGCTGGGGTGATCGGCGTCGCCACGTTTTCCAGCCGCATCCTCGGCTTCATCCGCGACATGGTCCTGGCGCGGTTGTTCGGCGCGACGCCGGCAGCCGACGCCTTTTTCATCGCGTTCCGCATTCCCAGCCTTCTTCGCGAGCTGTTTGCCGAAGGCTCGATGTCGTCGGCCTTCATCCCTGTGTATACGGAGTACCGGACGACACGGAGTAAACAAGAGGCTTGGGAATTGGCTAGTGCGGTCTTCACGACGCTCTTGACCGTCGTCACACTGGTCACGATGGTCGGGATTGTGGCCGCTCCCTGGCTTGCTCAGTTGCTCGCGCCGGGGTTTCAGGACAATCCCGACAAACTCGCGCTCACAACGCTGCTCGCCCGTGTCATGTTTCCCTATCTTCTGTTCATCAGCTTGGCGGCGTTGGCGATGGGTATTTTGAACTCGGTGCGAGCCTTCGCGGCACCGGCCTTCTCGCCGCTTTTCCTCAATGTCTTCATCATCGTCGGGGCCGTTTGGCTGGCTCCGCATTTGGAAGAACCGATTATCGGGGTGGCGATCGGCGTAGTGGCGGGAGGAGCGGCTCAGTTCGCCATGCAGCTCCCCAGTCTGAAACTGCGAGGATTGCTGTTCGGCTTTCGATTCGAGCCGGGCCATCCGGGCCTGCGACGGATCGGCACGCTGATGGTGCCCACGTTGCTTGGCCTTTCCGTGACGCAGATCAATCTGACCGTGAGTACGGTGTTGGCGTCGTTCTTCGCCGGTGGACCGACCTATCTGTTTTACGGCATGCGGCTGATCCAATTTCCACTGGGCATCTTCGGTGTCGCATTGGCGACGGCAATTCTCCCGACGTTATCCTCACAAGCGGCGCGAGGCGCGTTGGATGAACTGCGCACCACACTCGGGTTCGGCCTGCGCATGATTCTCTTCATCATCGTGCCGGCGATGGTGGGCTTGATTCTGCTGCGCGTTCCAATCGTGCATCTTTTCTTTGAGCATGGCACGTTCACCGCCCACGATACGGCGGAGACTGCGTTGGCTGTCCTCTGCTACGCGGTCGGCTTGTGGGCATTCGGAGGGGTCCGTATCATCGTCGCGGCATTCTATTCGCTGCAAGATACCAAGACGCCGGCCATCTCGGCGGCAGTCGCGCTGGCAGCGAATGTCCTCTTCTCGCTGGCATTGATGTCTTTTCTGGGCGCGGCAGGGTTGGCGCTCGCTACGGCATTGGCGGCTATGGTCAACGGAGTCATTCTGGTGGCGGTGTTGAACCGGAGGCTCGGCGGAGTTGACTGGGCAGCGGTGGGACGGTCTTCTCTGCGGGTACTGGCGGCATGTATTCCCCTGGTCATCGCCTGCTGGTGGGTGGCCGGCGCACAGGTATGGACGCATCCTGCCGAATGGGTCATGAAATCCGCGATGCTTTTTGCTGCGATCGGGTTGAGCGTCGGTGGATATCTCGGTGTCCATGCGCTGTTACGGTCTGAGGAACTCGGAGTGGTGTGGGGGATGGTTCGCAGGAAGCTCGGACGAGCGATGGGATAATAAGGAGCGATTCATGCCGCGTGCGATGATCTTTCGTTCATCATGGGGTTGGATGGGCATTGCGGAATCCCAGAAAGGGATTCAAGCGATTGTGTTGCCGAAACGCTCAAAGCGGGCTGTCGAGTCCGATCTCAGAACACAGACCGACGGGCCGTTGCAGCAAGAAGAATCTACACGACTGGAAACAGCGCGTCGGCAGCTGCTCGACTATCTGGAGGGAAAGCGGGATACCTTTGATGTGCCGCTCGATCTGTCGCAAGGAACATCGTTCCAGCGGCAAGTCTGGCGGGTGTTACAGCGGGTGCCGTACGGGAAGCTCCGATCGTATCAATGGATCGCGGCACGTGTGGGGGGACGGCACTATGCCCGTGCGGTCGGCAATGCGGTCGGTGCGAATCCGTTGCCGATCGTCATTCCCTGTCACCGGATTGTCGCCCACGATGCCTCACTGGGCGGCTTCTCAGGAGGACTGTCCATGAAACGCAAATTGTTGGCCCTCGAAGGGACGTTGACGCAATTGCAGGGAGGATGACCTCACGCCATGAGAGCGGTCATTCAGCGCGTCACGCATGCGTCGGTGGAGGTCGAAGGGAACATCGTCGGCCGGATCCAAAACGGCTTGATGGTATTGTTGGGAGTCGCGAAAGGCGATGACGAGTCGGATACAGCGTATTTGGTCGACAAAATCCGGAGCCTGCGTATTTTCTCTGATGAGCAGGGAAAGATGAATCGATCGCTGTCGGATGTGGGTGGCGCTGTTTTGTTGGTCTCCCAATTCACCTTGCTGGGCCGAACCTCGAACGGCCGCCGGCCCAGTTTCGACGAGGCCGCGCCTTCTGAACAGGCCAAACAGCTCTACGAACGAGTCGCGGCCGGCTTGCGAACATCCGGCACACCAGTTGAAACAGGGGTCTTTGCGGCGCATATGCAGGTGGCGTTGGTCAACGACGGACCTGTGACATTCGTGGTGGACAGTAGAGAGCGGAACTCACGCTCACTCAAGATCTGACGGTGGAGTTCCGATAGAATCGACAAGAGTGGAAGTCGGTTTCCAGTCGGGATCTGATATACTGAGGTCAAGCCTCATCGGCCTTCGCAGGAGGTGGAGATGAGCACGCAAGTTCCTCCACGACACCCGCTCCGGCAACTCTTTGGCGCGTTAACCGAGAAGAGCTTTACGGAACACCTCGGCTGGCCCGACCCCAAGGTCACCTCGTACGTTTCCAACCTGTTGGTCGATTTCACCCATACGGATCAGCTCTATAAGATCAGAAATCGACAGAATCAGCCGGTCGATACGGTCGTTGATCTGCTCTTTGAATCGGAAGTGATGCTGGAGGCACAATCCCTGGATCGTGAGGGAGATGTCCACCGCCATATCGGTGATTTCACCCTGTTCATGGCCGGTTTATTTCCCGAATATCTTCGGCGGCTTAAATCGGCCGGCCGCATTTATCACAAGGATTTCCTGGTGGACTATGTGAAGACCGGCAAACGGTCCTACGGGATCGTGGCCCAGATCGGCCAGGATGATGCGGAAACCAGCTTGCCTTTGTTTCAAAAATTATCCGAGAACTTTGAACTCTGCGTAACGGGTCTGGGCTTTGTGCGGTCCGATCTGGACCGCATGCAGAATCCTGCCTATCGGAAGACCCGGGATCTGCTCTTGAATTGAAATCTGTCCGCCCCATCATCCTCGCGCACGGAGGCGCCGGCCCTCGTGCGATGACCTCACCACAAACCGCTTGCCTGCGTGCCGCTTTGCAGGTCGGCTACCATGTGCTGGATCGCGGTGGTTCGGCGCTCGTGGCTGTCGAGCAGACCATTCGCGTTCTCGAGCGTAGCGGGCTCTTCAATGCGGGAAAGGGATCGCGCCTACAACTGGACGGTGTGCGGCGGATGGATGCATCCATCATGGAAGGGGATCATCTGCGCGCAGGAGCGGTCGCCTCTGTTGAAGGAGTGGTCCATCCGATCACTGCCGCCCGCCTCGTGATGGACGAGACGGATCATGTGCTGCTTGTGGGCCCGTTGGCGACGAAGTTTGCCGAGCATTTCAAGGTTGAGCGTCACCGGTTTCGGACGACGCCCCGCCGTCTCTCCTATGGCGCGATGCTGAAGCTGAAGAGATCCTCGCGGAATCAGCATGGAACGGTCGGCGCGGTCGCACTGGATCGAACGGGGACGGTCGCTGCCGGTGCGTCGACCGGGGGAATTGATCTCATGTTGCCCGGACGAGTGGGGGATACGCCCATTATCGGCTGCGGGGTGTATGCTGATAATGAAGCCGGCGCTGTGTCGATGACGGGATTGGGCGAGGGCATCATTCGCCTGGCCGTGGCCAAAGAGATCTGCACTCGTTTAGGTTACGGGAAGACTCCAGCGCTGGCTGCACGCCTGGTCTTGGACAGATTGGTCGCTCGGATCGATGGCGACGCGGGATGTCTGGTTCTCACTCCTCAAGGGCGATTCACCATTCGCCATTCCACTCCTCACATGATGGCAGGCTACTGGGCCGGACGCGGATCTCCGGTGGTCAAGGATGTCTTCCGCTAGAAGAGCGCCTGCCATGACTCATCGCAAGGGACGGAAACCCAAACGCTATAGCCAGGTTGCGCGTATCAGCGTCATGCTTCGGCGACTCCTTGGCGGGGCGACGGTGGGAGAATTGGCCGATGGGTCGCAAGTCACGAAGCGTCAGGTTCATCGAGACCTTCAGCAGCTTGAGGATTCGGGCTATCCATTGGAACAGGAAGATGGAAGGTGGAGACTTCCCTCAGGCTTCAAGGGACTGGAGATCACGGTGTCTCCATACGAGCTTATGTCTCTCCATCTGGCCCAGAGCCATCTAGCGTACTTGAAAGGAACACCGTTTGTTGACGATCTGGATGCCGTTATCAAGAAAGTTGAAGCGGGGCTTCCCGATAAAGTCAGAAATCATCTTGAGCGAATCGTAACGGCCTTTGCGCCCCTCCAGCGACCGATCCGTGGCTATGCCGCTCAAAGACAAGTCGTGGATTCCCTTCGCAGGGCATTACTGCGCCAGCGCAGGGTTGTCCTCCACGGCTACCGGAAACCGGGAGAGCGTCCTCAGGACTATCGAGTGGATCCCTATCAGTTAGTCCTGTACCAGCACGGTCTGTACCTCGTCGGTCATTCGCATCGAGCAAGCGCAGTCAGGATATTTGCGCTGGAGCGAATCAAGGCCATCACAGTCACGGAAGAGATGTTCGACCTGCCCAAGGTTCCCCTTGCGGAGCGCTTTGATCGGGCCTTCGGTCTAATCCAGGAGCCGCCGCTGGACGTGAAGATCTGGATCGCGTCTGAGTGGGCCTATTTCGTCAAGGAACGCAGCTGGCATCCGACGCAAACCTTGCAAACTCAGAAGGACGGTTCCGTCATTCTGACCATGCAGTGCGGCGGGTTAGATGAACTGACCGCTTGGATTCTTTCCTTCGGGTCTGGGGCCAAGGTGCTCGGCCCGCAATCTCTGATCGATCAGGTATCCAGCCAGCTAACAGCGGCTGCCCGATCGTATCAATCTTCACGCTAGCCGTCTCAAACTCCCAGCGACTTATTCTGTCGCACCTCCGTGCTAGGGTTTTCTTCACCTATCTAGAAGGAGGAAACCCATGAGTGAGTCCCAGTATCTCCAGAGACAAAGCAACCGGTTTCTTGCTGCGCACCCGCGCGAGGCAGGCTGGATCGTTCACGAATTTGGCAGCGACGCGGCTCGGGAAATGTCGCTGCACTATATGCCGGATTGCCTCCGAGAGTGGCACCCTGCGGCAGTCACACATTGTATGGCTCTTCCGCTCGTTGGAGCAGGAGCATTTCGGAATTCCACGCACATCCTCGCTGCCGAGGCGAGTGTCCTGAACGGTGCTTCCGAGGAAGTGAGCGCCTACGGCTGGCGAGGCACCATTGAATTGGTCTGGAACGGCCGGGACATCCACTGTCACATGTTCTCGCTCGTGGTGGGCAACGGCTGCACCGACGTGTGTTTGGTCGCAACCAAGTGCCTTGCCGCCTTTCGAGACCTTCTTCTCGTGCTGGACCGGTACGGCAAGGCTAGGCATATAGAAATGAGGAAAGAGATTTATGTCGTCAATGGCGACAACATTCCGGTGACCGCCAGTTCCTGGGAGGATTTAGTATTGCCGGCTCACATGGCGCGGGATATTCGGATGAATGTGGAAGGCTTTTTTGCCGGCCAGGAGCGCTATGCATACTTGGGTATCCCGCACCGTCGAGGATTCTTGTTCGCCGGGCCACCAGGCTGCGGGAAAACGCTCACGCTCAAGACACTGGCCTCCACCACGCCTGCGAAATTCATTTCAGTCCTAGGGACAGCGGATGTGGACGATGGCATGCTCCGGTATGCGTTGGATCTCGCTGAGAAGTTTACCCCGGCGATTGTCCTGTTGGAGGATCTCGACCGAATGGTGCAGGTCAAAGGCGTCTCGCTGTCCCACTTCTTGAACCTGCTGGACGGGCTCAAGGTACTGAACGGAGTGCTCGTGATCGCAACCTGCAACGAGCCGGATAAACTGGACCCCGCGCTGATTCACCGTCCAAGCCGATTCGACCGGGTCTGGAGGTTTGAGTTGCCCAAGTACGAGCAGCGTCTGGCCCTTTTGCGCAAGCGGGGGAGAGATTTCTTCTCAGAGTCCGCTCTGGAAACGGCAGCCAGACGATCCGATGGGTTCTCGATGGCCTATGCTCAGGAGATCATCGTGAGCGCACTGCTCGAATGCACGCATGACGACCTGCCGCCCAACGACGACCATCTGTTCAAGAGTTTGGATATCCTCCGGCTACAACGCAAAGAGGCCTCGAAACCAGGAGAATCGATGGACGAGCGAGAGAGCGTGGGGTTTTGCAGGTCGCAATAAGGTAGGATATCATTGCTAACGCGATGAGCATCGCGTTGTTATTGCAGGGACTGTACATCTAATTAATCGAATGCAACCGGGTTCACAAGGTACTGCACTATTTACCGGTTGCCGTGCATGGAGGGCAAACCTATGACTTCGAAGACCGCAGAAGAGCGATTTGAAATCGTGAACAAGTTTATTGGATTTGGTAATCCTCATGCTCCGATCTGGTTCATAGGCATCGAAGAAGGTAAACCGTGGGACAAGGATCCTGACAAGGACCGGGAGCAGTATGACAAGTACGCACGCCGCTGGTTTCCCGCAGAAAGCGGCGAAATCGAGACACAAGCCGAGAGGGACGGAAGAAGTTATACAAAAATCTACGATATTATGAGCAAACTCATAATATTAATTAACCCGACTCGGCAAGATCTAGCAGAGTGGAAGAACTTTCGAAACGAAAAGCTTCTGCGAGCCGATGGTATGGCCTTTCAAGCGAACCTATTTCCTTTGGGGAAGCCTTCTGATGATGGTGAATGGCCACTTTACTACAAAGATCTTTTCGGATATGGGAAGGAAAATCGTGATGAGTATGAGCGGATAGTGAAGGCAGAACGATTTCCTCTGTTAAAATCTGAGTGGAAAAATCATGCACCGAAGATAACTGTTTGCTTTGGATCTAAGAGACGGAGCTACTTCGAAGACCTCCTTACACCTTCTGGAGAATGTGAAGCATTCGATAATTGCAAAGTCTATGAGAAGTCTGGCATCGTTCTGACACCATTTTTCAAGCCTACTGATATGCCGGACTCACTTATCCATAAGCTGGCGGAGAAATTGCGGCCATTCTACGCGCGATCATGAAACTATCAGATGTGAAATGAGTAGAATTCTTTTTCATCTCGCCTTTCCGATTCACGATGTGGAAGCCACGCTGCAGTTCTATGTGGACGGCCTCGGCTGTACAGTGGGGCGTCGATCGAAACACGCCCTCACACTAGGGTTGGCCGGCCATCAGCTTGTCGGACATCTGGTACGAGATGAACTGCCGGTTCAGAAAGGGATCTACCCCCATCATTTCGGACTCGTGTTGCTTTTATTGGAAGAGTGGCAGGCGCTGGCCGATCGGGCCAAGGCGAAGGGCCTTGCGTTCTACCAGCAACCGCGCGTGCGATTCCCCGGGACGCGCATCGAGCACCGCACGTTCTTTCTAGAAGACCCGTCTCACAACCTGCTCGAATTCAAACACTACACCAACGAATCGGCCATCTTCGGCGAACAGGACTTTACCGAGGTGGGTGATACAGGAGGTGAATCGACAGACTAGTGGAGTTAACGGGTCGTCCGGGACTATCTTCTACCAGAAGATTCTTGCGATTTACGTGGGTTCTTGTTACTCTTTTCCTATCATTGAGGGTGAAATGAGCATGTCACGGGTCTCATCTTCGGCCGTTTCGATGAAGCCAAGCGCCCGTAAGGTGGCTGCGAGCGGTCAGTTGAAACGACTTGACCTCAAAGTGTCTGATGGACATGATTACCGGCTTGAAGACGCGCTGCTACCTGGTATTACGTCGGCTCAGGCCCTCGAAGCGCTGAAGACCGTGACCGGGTCATTGGCACAAACGATTGTCGATGAACGTCGGCAAGGCTAGTGCCTGTTTATTACGTCGATACCAGTGCGCTGGTAAAACGGTATCATGTTGAGCCGGGCTCTCAGCGAGTAGACCAACTGTTCGGTGATCCTGCTTCTACATTCCTCACTGCGAATATCGCACTCACCGAAATCACCTCTGCTCTGGACTGAAAAGTTCAGGAAAGCAATCTGACGCGCGATGCCTTGAACACGGTATTGGCGGCGATTGCGCGCGACCTGCTCGAAGACTTCTGGATTATCGAGATAGAACGGGTTCACATTCTGCGGAGTCAGGATTTGATTTTACGTCATCACCTGAGGACATTAGACGCACTGCACCTTTCCGTTCTCTTAAGTTTGCAGGATCTTGCCCCGGTGTTGGTATCTGCCGATCAGAGGCTTTTAGAAGCAGCCAGACAGGAGCGGTTTGCAGTTCTTGATCCGGCATCGTAACAATAATTTGGAACGATGCCGCGAAGTATCTTTCACCTTACACCTACGAATCGGCCATCTTCGGTGAGCAGGATCATTGCCAGGTAGGCGACACTGACGAAGTCTAGTTGAGTCGTGATTGAACGCGCGAGTGGGTTGAAGTCGGTATCTTATCCATCCAACGAAGGATGCGCTGGTGCCGGCGTGTCAGAGCATTGGTCTTTCTGATGGGGTCGTATCGTTGAGGACTGGGTAAAATGGCGGCCAGCCAGGCCGCTTCGTCGGCGGTGAGGTCCGAGGCCGATTTGGCGAAATGATGGCGAGCAGCCGCCTCTGCGCCATAGACGCCACGCCCCCACTCCGCCACATTCAAGTACAGTTCAAGGATACGCGCCTTCGTCAACCGGTGTTCCAGTGATCGAGTGATCAACGCCTCGCGAGCCTTGCGGAACAGCGAGCGCTCAGACGACAGGTAGAGATTTTTCGCGAGCTGCTGCGTAATGGTGCTCCCACCCCGCTTTATCTCTCCTGCTTCCAGGTTATACAGCGCGGCATCGCGAATGCCATCCCAATCAAACCCTTCATGGTCAAAGAATGCAGCGTCCTCCGCGGCGATCACGGCACGTTGTAGCTCAGGGGAAATGCGGCTTAGCGGCACCCAGGTCCATTCTCGCCGGCCGGTGCGTCCCTGTTGTGTTGCGCTTGCCAGACGACGTTCCATGAGCGCCGTCGATATCGGATTGGTTCGCACCAGCAGTTCTACATCGGGAAAGGTTACGAGCCAGCTCAATGCCAAGAGGCCCAAAGGAACGCCCGCCAGTAACGTGGTCCATAGGAGAACGCGTGACACGGTTCGACGGCCGGTTGACTTGGGTGGGGGAGGATCGTATGTGTAGTGACGCAGAAAGACCGGACTGCGCCTTGGTTTCCGTCTTGAGTCCATGACCTAGCCCAGCGGCATGAAAATCTTCGCGGCTGAGTTTATCAAAAGTTGCGTATCCCCAGAACAATTTCCTTCTGGGGATCTCCATGAAGTTGCCTTTGTGGGGCGTTCCAATGTGGGAAAATCGTCGCTAATCAATTCGTTGCTCAATCGTCGAGACATGGCCAAAGTCAGCCGGACGCCGGGAAAAACGAGAGCCGTCAACGTGTTTCTGATTTCGACCTCCGATCCCGACCTGTCGCGATTCTACCTCGTCGACTTACCCGGTTATGGGTTTGCCAAAGTGTCGAAGTCCGTCCGAACCCAATGGGGCCCGTTGATTGAAGACTATCTCATGGGTCGAACCTCCCTGCTGGAGGTCGTCTTGTTGGTGGACAGCAGGGTCGTGACCGACCAGGATCGCCAGACCGTCGCATGGCTCCGGTCCATCCGGAGGAATCCGCTCGTCGTTGCGACCAAGGTCGACAAACTGAGACCCAGCGAACGGGTGCGTACCCTGAGGGAGGCGCATCGATTCCTAGGGTTGGACGAGGGAGAAACGTTGATTCCTTATTCGTCGGTAACCGGGGACGGACGGGATCGAGTGTGGGGAGCGATCCGTGACGCAGCCGGAAGACTTCGCGCTGATGCCACGTGACCTATCCTCAAGGAATCGAGCTGACCGGCTGCGGCTGAGGTTTGTCGGCAGCTTGGTCAAACTTGATCTCGATGTAGGCTTTATTCTTTAAATCTACCAGCCAGGATTGGTACATGTCATCGCTCTTCTTCTGGTAGACCAACGTCTGAATTTCACGCCACACATCCTCGTACTGACGAAACTGTTTCGGCTTCTTGTCATCCAGACGGATGATTTGGATTCCCTCGGGGCTCTCAATAATGTCGGAGATCCCCCCCGGCACCAAGTGGACGACTGCCTGTTCAATCACCGGTAAGAGCTCCCCGTGCCGGACCAATCCGAGTCGTCCGCCTTGCAGGGCATTGGCGCCGTCGGAATACTGCATGGCGACATCTTCGAATTTCTCGCCGCGCTTCAGCTCATCCATGGCGCGACGGGCCTTGGTCAGGGCGTCCGCAAGTCCGTCCGCGGAACGTGGCCTAATGATGATTTGGCTCAGATGGTATTCCTGGGGATGGGCGAACCGCTCGCGATGTTCCTGGTAGTACCGCTTGATCTCAGAGTCTCCGACCATAATGTTGCCGCGAATGTGCTGGTCTATCACTTTCATGACGATCAGCTGATCACGAACGTCCCGCACGTTCATCGAATTGGCGGTATCGAGAGAGCGGTTTTCGTGCTTCACCTGCTCGAGGGCGTGCTTGACTTCGAGATCGGACACCTCGATCCTTTTGGCCTTGGCTTCTTGCAGTTGGAGTCTCCGCTCGATCAGCTTCGTCAATGCCATATATTCCGCTGTCTTCAATCGCTGGGCGAGATCGTTTCCACGGTGCTCGCGGGAGAGACGCTCCTTCTCCGTTCCGAACTCTCGTTTGACATCCGACAACATGATCAATTCGGAATTCACGATGGCCACGATGCGATCCTGCAAATGAGCAGATGAAAAGGCTGCGGGCCAGGTCGACACCGCCAACAAGGCCAACGGCAATTTGAATCGGATCAGCCAATCTGATCGGAGCGAGACGCGTTTCATGATCCTTTCACCCAGTCGTACTTGAGCCACAATTCTACCTGAAAGAGGTAGGTCTGTGGAATCGGGTCAGGCTAGCGTTTCCCGGTGTCCTCGGTGATATAGCGGGAAGCCTCGGCGAAGCGAACAGCGGCGTTGGTCCGGATATCGGCTATGACTTCATCGAACCGTTTGCGGCGCTTATCGGCCAGTAACTCTTGTCGAAGCCGTTCCTGCGTCGCCAGGTCGGCTTGGATAATCGTCTCGTCAAGAGGGCTCAGCACGACCAAATAATAGCCGTTCTCGGCCTTAATGGGCGCACTGACCATCCCGAGTTTGAGCGTATGGATGACGGAATCAACTTCGGAAGGCACCAGTCCCTTTCGGTACGGTCCGAGGTCGCCCCCCTTTACTTTTGTCTTTTCGTCGATCGAGTACCGCTGTGCGAACTTCGCGAAGTTTCCACCGCGATTGACCTGCGCCTCAAGATCCCTGGCCGCATACACATTGGGCAGCAGCATCAGCGAGACGTTGGCTTTTAAAGGATCCAACAGCTCGCTGGCATGGCTCTCGTAATAGGAGGCAAGTTCCCCCTGTGTGAGCTCGACCTTGGATTGGAGTTTGTCCTTCAATAGCTCGTCGAGGATCAACTGCTCTTTATATCTCTGGGTTTTGTCCCGTATGGCATCGTTCTGATCAAGTCCGCGGCGTCGGGCTTCCTGCATCAGCAGCTCTCGGGTGATGAGTTCGTCCAGAAACCTTCGCTTGCCGCCTTCCTTTTCGTAGCGGGAGCGTGTGGCCTGGGAGAGCTCACCCCAGCGCAGGTCAAATTCGGTTTGAGTGATGGCCCGCCCATTGACCAGGGCGACGACCGGCTCTTCCTGCCGTTCCGCGCAGCCCGACCATACCGGACCCAAACCGGTCAATAGGCCGACAAGAAGTAAAGACAGGCGATATGTGCTGCGGAGGATAGGAAACCGGAAAGGTATCATAGGTTCTGGCACATGCGGGTTACGGTCATGAGGCAGTCGCATCCTTTTGGAGGGACTTGGTATCACAGAGATGGAGGCTTTGCAAGGTTGCGTTGAGTTCCAAGAAGAGTGACGGCCAGTCGTCATGAGGCATCTGGATTTCGAATGAAAGAGGGCTCAGGAACCGCAGCCGCTTTTTGAGCTGGTCCATCAATCGGTGGACTGCGCGCTCAGGGATTGCGGCCTTTGGTTGGAAGACGACCTTCGCCGACCGGCCGTGCACGTCAATGGAGGCCAGGCGGAGACGTTTGGCATGAGTCCGGAGTTGCATCACTTCGAGGAGTCGTTCGACCGGTTCCGGAAGAGGGCCGTACCGATCCTGAATTTCCCCATGCAACAGGGCCAGCTCGCCGACTTGGCCACACGCTGTCAGCCGTTTATAGAGGGACAGACGCTGATGCGGATCGGCCACATACTGTTCAGGAATAAAGGCTGAAACCGGCAGTTGGAGGGTCGGGTCCGGCTCTTCCTCGACAGCCTGGCCCTTCAACCGCTGGACTGCTTGTTCCACCATTTGCATATAGAGATCCAAGCCGATGGCGGCGATATGGCCGGATTGCTGTTTCCCCAGGAGATTGCCGGCTCCTCGAATCTCAAGGTCCGCCGCGGCGATACGGAATCCGGATCCCAGTTCCGTGAACTGCTGAATCGCGATCAATCGTTTCTGAGCGTCGCCCGTGAGCGTTCCTTCGTCGGGGATGAGGAAGTATGCATAGGCCTGCTCTCCGCCGCGCCCGACTCGTCCACGCAACTGGTACAGCTGCGCGAGGCCGAAGAGGTCGGCCCGATGGACGATGATGGTGTTCGCGTTCGGGACATCGAGCCCGGACTGGATGATGGCCGAGGCAATCAGGACGTCCGCCTCACGCTTGACGAATTTCAGCATGACGGCCTCCAGCGGCCTGCCATCCATCTGGCCGTGTGCCATGACCATACGGGCCTCCGGAACCAACTGGTGCAGCCACGCTCCGATCCGCTCCATGGTTTCGACCCGGTTGTGGACAAAATAGACTTGTCCCCCTCGTCCGAGCTCGCGCAGGATCGCGTCTCGTACGGCCTTGTCGTTGAGTCGGGTCACTTCCGTTTTGATCGCCAACCGGCCCGCGGGCGGGGTATCGATGATTGAGAGATCCCGAACACTCGACATGGCCATTTGAAGGGTGCGCGGGATGGGCGTCGCAGTCAACGTCAGCACATCAACCTGGGTGCGAAGTTGCTTCAGTCTCTCCTTATGCTTGACGCCGAACCACTGTTCCTCGTCAATGATGACCAAGCCGAGTTGCCGGAACGCCACGTCCTTCTGAAGAAGTCGGTGTGTGCCGATCACGACATCGATGGTCCCGGTTGCGACCTCTTTGAGAATAGCTTTGGTTTCCTTGGGCGACTGAAACCGAGAAAGCAGCGCTACCCGCATGGGAAACGGCCCGAATCGTTCGGCGAAGTTCTCGTAATGTTGGTGAGCCAGGAGGGTGGTCGGCACCAACACGGCCACTTGTCGGTCATGCTCCACGGCTTTGAAGGCGGCGCGCATGGCCACTTCCGTCTTCCCGTATCCGACGTCCCCGCAGACCAGACGGTCCATCGGCTTGGTCGATTCCATGTCCCGGCCGATGTCCTCGATGGCTTTCAGCTGATCCGACGTTTCTTCGTACTCAAAGGCCGCTTCGAATTCGTGATAGAGGGTCGTCGTCGAGCCGTACGCATTCCGTTTCACCAACTCGCGGTTTGCGTAGAGATCGATCAGTTCCTGAGCCATCTCTTCGATGTCCTTCTTTACCCGAGCGGTGGTTTTGGCCCAACTGCTTCCGCCAAGGCGATCCAGTCGCGGGACATGGCTTTCGGCCCCGCTGTAGCGTTGGATCTGATTCAAACGATCGAGCGGGACATAGAGCGTATCTCCGCCGAAAAACTCCAGAATCAGGTAGTCGCTCTCGAAATCCTGCACCAACAGGCGTTTCAGCCCGCGATACTTGGCGATCCCGTGCTGCACGTGCACGACGTAGTCGCCCACATTGAGGTCTTCTAAGGATGAGAGGAAGGTTGCCGTTCGGCTCTTGGGCTGCGGTTTGTGACGGGCTCCCTTCGCGAACAGTTCTTCCTCGGTCAACAGCGCCAGTCGAAGCTCTCCGGAGAGGAACCCGGTCGAGAGATCACCGTGCAACACATAAAACGGGGATTTGCCGGTAACCGGACTTGACCAGATCGACGGTTTCCATGGGTCGGCCGGAAAATCGTGCTCTCGAAAAAGCGCGAGTAAACGGTCAACCTGGCCGCGGCTCCTTGCCACCACCACGACTCGATGCTCATTCCGCAGGCCTTCCAACAGACGAAGGGTTTGACTGAACGCGGCTCCTCTGACTCCGAGTCCGATGCTGCCGGGCAGTTGAGAGGAAAATGAAAACGTCGGATTCCATGTCGTGTCCGGAGCCGTCAACGGTTCGAGGGCCAACATCGGCCACCCCGAGATCCGTTGTTGGATATCGTGCCAGGTCAGAAACAGTCGTTCAGGCGAAGGATAGGGAGACGATGCGTCACGATCGACATGGCGAAGATATCCATCATCGATCTTTTCCCACGCCGTCTCACACGTCTTTTTCAGCATGGCCGGCTGATCGAGGGCCAGAGAAGGGAACCCGGTGAGATAGTCGAATAATGTGTCCATGGAGTCGTACAAGTCGGGGCTTCGCCACTCCGCGTCCGTCTGAATCGGCGCGATCGTATCCGGAGCGTCTGTGGGACGAATGAATTCCCGCGCCGGCAAAACCCAAGCGTCGTTCAGTTTTGTGATGGAGGTCTGGGTTGACGGGTCGAACAAACGAATGGATTCAACCTGATCGCCAAGAAATTCTACCCGGATGGGATTGGCATACGCGGTCGAAAAGATATCAACGATGCCGCCCCGGATGCTGAACTCTCCTGGAATTTCCACAACGGACACTCGTCGGTATCCCAGGCGAAGCAGATTGGTGGTGAGCAATTCCCGCTCAACGCTCGCCGCCGTCTCGAAGCGAAAAATCGCCTGCTCGAATATCGAACGAGGGAGCAAACGGTGCATCGCGGCGGCGATGGAGGTGACGAGTAGGGTGGGCGGGGTGACCAGCAGCCGATGCAGCGTCGTCATCCGGCGTGCGATCAACCCGACGTGCGGCGCTGTTGCTTCATAGGGGAGCGTTTCCCATTCCGGGAACCAGGCCAGACCGTTGATCGGACGGCCCATGAGTTCGTGGAAGAAGCACAGGTCATTGAAGATCCGTTCGGCAGATTCGTCGGTTGCCGTCAGAATGACCCATGGTCGGAGATGGCCGGACGCATCTTTGTGAGGAGATCCAAGCAGCGTCAGAGCACAGGCTGCCGTAGAGCCGTGTGTTCCAATCAGGCAGGGACGAGCGCCGTCTTGGCCGAGTGCCGAATGAAGCGGAGCAAGCCAGGATGAGGAGTGGAGATCGTTCTCAGGCACGCATCACTTCGTGGTTGACCGGATGCGTTGAAGGAGTCCGGTTGTGGAAAGGCCGGAAACCAAGGGAATGGTCTTGACCACGCCTCCACGCGCCTCGACGATCTCTCGGCCGACGATATGGTCGATTGCCCAATCTCCGCCCTTCACGAGGACGTCCGGTTGGACGGCTGTGATGAGCTGGAGTGGGTCAGGTTCATCGAAGATCACGACAAAATCCACACAGCCCAAGGCCGCCACCACTTCAGCCCGTTGTGCCTGCGGCACGATCGGTCGATCGGGCGCCTTGTCCAACCTGCGGACAGACGCGTCACTGTTCACCGCGACGACCAGGAGATCGCCCAACGCCTTGGCTGCCTGCAGATAGCGCGTATGACCGATATGCATGAGGTCGAAGCAGCCGTTCGTGAAGGCGACCCGTTTTCCCTTTCCTCGTTCAGCGGAAAGTTGGGACAGGAGTTGATCTCGCTGCAAAACCTTTGCGGCCATAGTCCCATCATACCGTGCTGTCAGTCACAGGGAAAGAGCGACGAACTTGCCCGTTTCCCTACCGGTCCATCGCTTTTTTCTCCTCAGTGCTCTGTAAGTCCATGAAATTTCATCCTCAAGTCGTCACATAATGGACCGATACAGCAAACGGACTCTAAGGCCTGGTGTCGACATGGGCCTGGGCCTATAGGTGCGCCCGGAGCGTGAATGATGATGGAGGAGGGGGTGAGCGTTTTCTGGATCATTGCGGCGGCCAATGTGCTGGTCGTTGCGCCCTTGATTCTCTTGCTCATACAGGCTTCTCGTCGAGCACGGGCGGGCTGGCTCCGCGCGGAAGCGGAAAGAATTCGCTTTCAGGAGAATGAACACAGGCTTCGGAGTGTCTTGGAAGCCGAACCGCAAGGGATTTTGGTGCTTGGGCTTGATTGCCGGGTGCTTCAGGTCAACCCGGCCGGCCGTGTTTTGTTCGATGCGGGCTTTACAGAAGAGATCGTCGGCAAAGACCTCCGAGACTATATCCACGCGAATGATTGTCTGCGCATCGAAGAAATGCTGAAGGCCGCTCGAGAAGGCCGGGAAACCTGCAGAAAGGGTAGACTCATCGGGCTGTCGGGGCAGTCCCGCTGGATCGAGATCACATCCGTCCCGCTTCCGGCCGAAGACGGCGCCGTGCAATCGGTTCTGAGCGTCCTCCGGGATGTGACGGAGGAAAAGCGTGGCGATCGCCGTCAAGCCCTTCAGCATGCCGTAGCGAAAGTCCTTGCAGAAGCCTCTACGGTCGAGCAAGCGATTCCGGAGCTTCTTCGGGCGATTGCAGTCAGCTCGGACTTTCACGCCGGGCTATTTTGGCGAGTTCAAGAAGACCGGCGGTTTCTTCGCTGTGTACAAACCTGGTGTGGCAATGGAACCGACCTGTTGGATTTTGTCAGGCTGCGGAAGCAGGAAACGTACATGTCCGGGTCCGGTCTGCCTGGGCGTAGCTGGGCCCGCGGTGAGCCCTTGTGGGTGGAGGACATTGAAAAGGACCCCGGAGCCGCGCCCGGCTCTCTTGATACCACTCGTATGGTGCACGCGGCTTGTGTGTTTCCCGTTTGGCTGAGGGCCAACGTCTATGGCGTCATGGAGTTTTTCGGCCAGGAAGCGCAGTCGCAGGATTGGGATCTCCTGAAAACATTGGGGACGATCGGAAGCCAGATTGGTCTTTTCATTGAGCGGGCCGAGGTGGAAGCGGCGCTCCATGAGAACGAAACCCGCACGCGGCTGATCATCGACACAGCTCTCGATGCCGTGATCACGATGGATCATGCCGGTCGAATCACGGAATGGAATGCCCAGGCAGAACAAATATTTGGGTGGTCTGCGTTTGAGGTTCTGGGACGCAATTTCGGCGACACCATTGTTGCGCCGTCCCATCGTCTGAGTTACCAGGAGTATGTTCGGCGTCTCCTTGAGCCCAGGGACATCTCCATCGCAAACATGTTGATCGAGATGACCACCCTTCGACGTGACGGCCGTGAATTCCCCGCTGAAATTGCCATGACGCCGTTGCCGGTCGAGGGCTCCGTCATCTTCAGTGCATTTATTCGAGATATCACGAGCCGGAAGGAAGCAGAACAAGCGCTGAAAGATTACGCGCAGCAGTTGGAGCACATCAATCAGCAACTGGATGCCGCCTTGAGGGAAGCCAAAGCCGCCACCGAAGCGAAATCGTCTTTTTTGGCGACGATGAGTCACGAGATCCGCACCCCGATGAACGGGGTCATCGGGATGACGGGTCTCCTGCTCGATACGAAATTGACCGATGAACAGAGAGAATACGCTGAAACAGCTCGAACCTGCGGAGACCATCTGCTAACGATCATCAACGACATCCTGGACTTTTCCAAGATTGAAGCGGGAAAATTGGACTTGGAAACGATTGAGTTCGATCTTCGCCTCGCCATCGACGAATCGTTGGACCTCGTCGCAGAACGAGCGTCATCCAAGGGTCTCAATTTGGCCTGTCTCTTTCACGCCGATGTGCCGCGCAATTTACTCGGCGACCCCGGACGCTTACGGCAAGTCGTGATGAATTTGATGGCGAATGCGATCAAATTCACCGACAGCGGCGATGTTATCGTGGAAGTGACGGTTGAGGCTCAATCGATGGAGGATTCGACCATTCGTGTCGCAGTCACGGACACAGGCATCGGGATTTCCGACGAAGCCCGCGAGAGGCTCTTTCGGTCGTTCAGTCAAGCCGATGGGTCCACCACGAGGAGATACGGCGGGACCGGTCTCGGCCTGGCGATTTGCAAACGACTTGTTGAGATGATGGGTGGATCGATTGGCGCGACCAGCCGGGTTGGGGAAGGGAGTTGCTTCTGGTTTACGGTGAACCTGCGCAAACAGGCTGAGGGCTTCCAAAGAGCTGAGCCGTCCAATGCCGTGTTGGAGGGCCTCCGTGTCCTGATTGTGGATGACAAGGCCATCAATCGAAAGATTCTGGAGCTGATGACCAAAACATGGAGAATGGAACCGACGTTTGCCCACAGCGGTCCCGAGGCATTGGATGTGTTGAGCCGTGGACACGGACGGCCACGGTTTGACCTCGCGCTGTTGGACGTGGATATGGGATCGATGGAGGGAATTGAACTGGTGCGTGCGATAAAGACCCGACCTGAGGGAGCTGAGATCCGGCTTGTGTTGCTCACCTCGCTGGGCCGGCGGGGTGATGCTAAGATAGCCAGGGAAGCTGGGTTGGCAGCCTACCTGACAAAGCCGATCCGTGAGCGGCAATTGCACGATTGCCTTGCCGCAGTCATGACACAGCTTCCGGCATACGTGCCGACAACGAACGAACCGCTCCCTCTTATCACTCGGCACACACTTGCAGAAACTAATGCCAAAGTGGATCTTCGCATTCTCTTGGCCGAGGATAACATCATCAACCAGAAAGTTGCCGTTCGTCTCTTCCAGCGGTTGGGCTATCGAATCGACGTAGTGGCCAATGGGCGCGAAGCCATCGAGGCGCTCTCTCATGTTCACTATGACGTGGTGTTCATGGATTGCCAAATGCCGGAAATGGATGGCTTCGAAGCCACACGGGTGATCCGACAGCGTGAAGCATCCGGAGCTGTTTCGAGTTCCGGATTACGGATTGCGGGTCCAAAACAGGAGCATTCCCGTCTCCAACCAGAAACCGGAAACCAGAAACTTGAACCTTCCCATCACGTGCCGATCATTGCCATGACGGCGAATGCGATGCAGGGGGATCGCGAACGATGTCTGGCGGCGGGGATGGATGACTATCTCTCAAAGCCCATTTCTGTCGACGCGTTGGCCGGGGCCCTGGACCGCGCGAAACGGGAGCGTTTACGCTCCCAGTCCCGCAAGAACCAAGAAGCCGCGTAATCCGTCTCCCTTTATCCTGCTTTGGACGATCACGCTAATTTCAGCGTCAGTTGCTCCGGCGCATCGACGAGCCTGTCCGGTCGGTTGGATAGGTGCATGATGTCTGATACGCGAGCGAGGTAGGGGAGAAGCCGATTCTCGATCGATCTGGTTGGTGACATGAGCTCTTCCAAAGAGCCTCGACAGGCACCGCAGTGGTGATGCTTGGGCTGGATGGATTTTCGTTGCCGTCGATAGACGCGCCCGCAGTCTTTGCAGCGCCAGGCAAATCTCGAGAGCGCAAAGACTTCCTTCTCCAGGGAGTGATAGGTCGTGATCGCCACTTCCCCGGATCGGTTGATCTCCGCCATCTTCCGCAAAAACTCCAGTCCATGATCGGGACGCCGCTTCAGCACATCGAACTGCCATTGATGGATCATCTCGTGAGCGAGGGTGTTCAAAAGTTCCTGTTCCGCATACGGTGTCCGTTCGGCGAGCCGCTCAAACAAAGGGAGCGACAGGCGAATCTCTCGACGGCTGCGGTTGCCGGCCGGATACCATGCTTTCGGCCCTCCACGGCTGGCGAACATGCCGACTGAGGAGGTGAGGCGCCGGCTCCAGCACATCGCAATCGGCGGCAATGAACCGGCAAAGTACCGTGCGTTCAGGTGCTGCCAATGAGCCTGCAGCTCTTCGGAAGACAGGAGGATTGAAGCAGTCGTGGCCGCCAAGGCCGGTCTCATCCCAATTCCTCCAGTACCGCTGCGGCCAGCAACGGCAGCATGATTTCGTGATGACCGGTCAGGGAATAGCCCTGGCCGCCCTTTTGCGTGGGACGTCGCACGACGTTGGTTTGCGGACGGTAATGCGAGAGGAAATCCATATTCACCGTGGTGATGTTCGCGATCGGATGGCCGAGATTTCGCCCCAACGACAGTGTTTTTAGAAACACCTCGGGAAGTATCACGGCCGATCCGATATTCAGATAGACCCCGCCTTCCATCCCCGCAACGACGGCGGTCAGGCGCCTGAAGTCGAGAAGAGACGTGGCTCCGATGGCGGCTCCGTCCGCGGAGGGATGCATGTGGATGATATCGGTTCCGACCGCCACGTGCACCGTCACCGGAATACCGAGCCGGGCGCCGGTGGCTAAAATACTGACAGCTCGATTCGGAAACTGATTGCCGGATTGATTCAGGTAGCGCCCGATGGCTTCACCCAACCCGTGGCCGTCCTTCGCCCCACGCGTGATAGTCTCATTCAGGATCCGTCCCGTCTCCTCCGCCATACCGAACCGACCATCGTCGATCTCGGCATCGACTTCTTCGGACGTGTGACCCATGAGAGCCAATTCGAAGTCGTGAATAATCCCTGCCCCGTTCATCGCCACCGCGGTGATGATGCCACGCTCCATCAAGTCCGTGATGATTGGGGCCAGCCCAACCTTGATGACATGAGCACCGATCCCGACGATCACAGGACGGTGATTCCGATGCGCCTTCACGACGGCATTCGCGACGGCCCGCAACGTCTTGACCGCTAAGATATCCGGGAGTCGGGAATAGAATGTCGCGAACGATCCTCCGCGTTTCCACGGTGTGGCGAAGTCCGAGAGCCGTACCTTGCTGTGCCGTTTCTTCAACGGATAGGTCTTGAGATCCGACGCATTGATCGGAGGGATCAATGCGGGAGGACGAGTCGGGGAAGTCCGATCAGGACGCTTTCCCAAGGAGATGATCCTCTACCAGTTCGCACAAGACATGGCCGAGTGTGATGTGGCTTTCTTGAATCCGAGAGGTGACTGTGGATGGCACGACAAAGGGATAGTCGACGAGTCCGGCCAGTTGGCCGCCTGCCGCTCCGGTCCACGCCACCGTGGTCAAACCACATTCACGGGCGGCGGCGATACCCTTCAGCACGTTCGGAGAATTCCCGCTGGTGCTGATGCCGATCGCAATGTCGCCTGGTCGGCCATGCGCCCGCACCTGGCGGGCAAACAGTTCTTCATAGCCGTAGTCGTTCGCGATGCAGGTAATGGCGGCGATGTCCGTCGCCAGCGCGATCGCAGGCAACGGCACCCGGTCGCGCTTGTACCGTCCGACAAATTCCGCCGCGATATGGGCGGCATCCGTCGAACTCCCGCCGTTGCCGAAGAGAAGAACTTTATTGCCGTTACGGAAGGCCTGCGCGATGAGCGTGGCGACCTCCACGATTCGGTCGACATGTTCGCGCGCAAACTGCTGCTTGACGTTCGCACTGTCGGCAAAGGCCGTCAAAACAAGTGTTTGCATGGAGGGATTCTAGGCAAGGGAGTCTGGGCTGTCAAGGTTGGGGGATCCCTTCATCATATCCTGCATATCCTGCAGCATCAAATTGAACACGGGATAGGGCGATGCTATAGTCGTCGCGCGATGGCAAAAGATCAACCCATCAAGGCACTCGTGATCGCATTGGTCGATGACGCGATGTCGGCGGTCTATTCGATCAATCGTCTCACGCCGGAGGCCTTGTGTTTTGTGTTGCCGGAAGGAAGCAAGGCCTTGGTGGAGTCTGCCGTACAACCGAACATCCAGCAGATGCCGAGACGGTGGGATTGGATTGTGCTGGCGGAAACCGCTGAGTTCCCGACCTCCTATCAGACGCTTGCGCGCTCGTTGCCTGAACTGTTGCGGACGTGGGAGGTACAGCCCGGTGAGCTGGTTGTGGACGTGAGTGGGGCGACACCGGCGATGGCCGGAGCGCTCACTGTGGTGGCGCTGCCGTGGACTTCTCGGCTGGTCGAACTGAGTCCGGCTCGCGAAGGCCTTGAAGGCGATCGCATTGAATTGGGCACGAAGACCCTCGTCTGGACGCAGAGCAATCCGTGGGACGAGCAAGCGACGGTCTCACGACGTGAAGGATGTGAGTTATTCAACCGAGGACTCTTCCACGCTGCAGCCAAACTCTTTCATGATGTGGAACTGCGGGTCAGTGGTGGGCAGAAGCCGCTGTACCGAGCATTGACAGATTTGGCTGACGGCTATGAATTGTGGGAACGGTTTCACTATCGTCAAGCTTGGGACAAATTGAAAACTGCGATGAAGGCTTTAGAAATGGCTTCGCTCTGGGGGGGACCGCCTGGCTTGAAGTCGGTCGTGCCTCCCATCAAGGCCAATGCCGGCTTCCTTGAAAAAATCGTCCTCGATTCGGCTGAGGTCAAAGAATTCGTGCCGTTAGATCTATTGGCGCATGCAGGCAGAAGGCTCCTTGCCGGACGCGATCCTGAAGCGGCTATGGTCTCACTCGTCCGTGCTCTGGAGGCATTTGCCCAGGTCCGACTCCACAAAGCGCACAAGATGAAGAGCTGGGATGTGTCGCCCGAGCAGCTCCCACAGGCGATTCAGGAAATGTGTCGCACCTGTTATCTCGAAGACGTCGACGGCAAATACAAGCTACCGCTGCAGGCACAGTTTCGTGTGCTGGCCGGGTTGGGCGATCAACTGGGGCAAACCTTCCTCAGGGAATGGCAGAAGATGAAGCCCCTGCTGGACGCAGCGAACCATGCCGTGTTGGGTCATGGCTTCGAGCCCATCAAATCGGAGCGAGTGCAGCAGTTGTACGATGTCATCGTCCGACTCACCGGGGTTGCAGAGTCGTCGTTACCGAAGTTTCCGGTGCTGAGTCTTTAGCATCGTCGCTCGTGAAACGTGAAGCGTATCTCGTCGAATTTGGGTAAGTGAATGGAAAAGATACGAAATGCCATCGAAGTTCGCATCTACTACGAAGATACCGATTGCGGCGGGGTGGTCTATTACGCCAACTATCTGAAGTATTTTGAACGGGCCCGTACCGAGTATCTTGAAGCGCGAGGGTATTCGGTTGCGGCATTGATGAAACACAGCATTCTCTTCGTGGTTGTGCACGCCGAAGTGGCGTATTGCTCGCCTGGTCGGTACGGAGAAACCTTGGTCGTCGAAACGGAAGTGGGCGATGTGACCCGGGCTGCTTTGACATTTTCGCATGTCGTGTGTGAGAAGGCGAGCGGCCGCGTCGTTGTGAAAGGCTCGGCTCGGTTGGCGGCGACGGACGGGAACGGAAAAGTCAAGCGTCTGGACAGAACCATGGTCGCCGCGCTTCAGTCAGCGATCCATCCTTCATCCACGGCCTGATCCTCAAGCGAGAACAGCGCGTGGAACTCCCTCATTCAGCAAGTGCCGCCGCCGATCGGGTATCCACAACAACGCATCGTAGTTTTGTGCCTTGACTTGAAACCTACCTACTACGTACATTCGAAAAAAAGAAAGGAGTTGTGTCATGAGTCAACAGACAACTATCCCCGGTTACACGTACGGCACCCCTGCGGTTACAACGTCCCCTGTGACAGTTGCCGATTTCGAGTTGATGAAAAAGAGCGCCTTGTTCGGCGACGAGGACGTGAAGTATTTGCGTCTGTCGCTCGACGTGGTGAAGGATCAAGTCGAGGCGATCCTCGACGTCTGGTATGGGTTCGTCGGATCCCAGCCCCATCTGCTCAAGTCCTTCTTGGGCAAGGCCGACGGCAAGCCGCTCGGTGATTATCTGGGCGGCGTGCGCAAGCGGTTCGGCCAATGGATTCTCGACACGGCCCGTGCGGAATACGACCAGAAATGGCTCGACTATCAGCACGAGATCGGCTTGCGGCATCATCGCACCAAGAAGAACCGTACGGACAATGCGGCTGCATCGGCTGAAGTCGTCCCGTTTCGCGATCTCTTCGCGCTCATCTTTCCGGTGACCTTTACGCTCAAACCGTTTCTTGCTAAGAACGGTCACTCCGCTGAGGACGTTGAGAAGATGTATGCTGCATGGGTGAAATCCTGCCTGCTTCAGGTGACGCTCTGGAGCCATCCCTACGTGAAAGCCGGAGATTTCTAACGAAACACAGGGTAGAGTCCGGGGACATTCTGGGTCGTTACCGAGGCGAACCTCGGTGAGGTACATGATGTCCCCGGCTCATCCATCGCAGTTCGCGTGCATATCGATCCCACTCAATCCCAGACTTGAGGCCCTCAGCATCTCTTCTGAGCTTCATCACGGAGTTTGTCCGGATCGGTGGAGCTCATGCCGCAGACTCCAGACTGTGCTGGTGACATGAAATTGAGGGATGACCGTTTGCTGCATCGCGCCTAGGAGATGGTATCGGCGAGGATTATGGCTTGTGGATACTCTAGAGTTTGGCGATCAGGTCAACCGACAGGGCCCTGTGAGGTCCCCTCTGTCGCGTCAACGATTCACCACACGTTGAGTGACTCCCTTGTGGTGGCGGGAAGCTACTCGGGATTTCTTGCCGACGTGTTTGTCTTTCTCGCCCGACAGGACAATGGGTTCTGACCACTGAGTGACGATAATCTCGACCCGTCTGTTTTTACTCCGACCTTTATCGGTATCGTTGGTCGCGATGGGCCTGGTGGCCGCGTATCCGACCGACTTAACTCGATCGGCTTCGACCCCGCTGCCGATCAAAGCCTGACCGGCGTGTTCAGCTCGTGCCTGAGAGAGTTCGATATTGTCTCGAAACGTTCTGCGAGGGTCGCTTCGGACGGGCTTGCTGTCGGTATGTCCTGCTACTTCGATGCTCTGGTAACGGAAATCATGCAAGATCGCCCCGATCCGTTCGAGCAACGAGGCGCCTCCCGGGGTCATCGTCGCTTCGCCTGAACCGAATAACTCGCCGGTCGCCAACGCCAGGGTCAGTTTATCGCCCCGCTGCCGTAAGCCCACACGACCTTTCTTCAGCTCATCCTGAAGTGCGCTGGAGAGACTTTCACTGACCTTGGTGAGATCACTTCCTATGGCTTTCGCATCGTCCGGACGAACCGAATGGGGCTCTTGAGTAGGAGCTGCCTCGCCTTGCTTCGCCTGCGCGAGTTCCGCGGTTCTGGCCGTAAGCTGCGGGTCGAGATCAGCCAGCTTTTGCGTGACTTGCTTGAGGTTGTCCTTAAGCTGCGCCAGATCCTGCTCTTTTCCTGCCAGTTGCTGTTCTAACTCAGCCACTCTGTTCCTGGCTTGCGTTAACTCTCCAGTCTGTGAGGACACGTCACCGTTGAGTTTGGAATTGTCGTCGGGCTCGGATCGCGGGACTCTGGCCCCTTTCTTTTCTGCATCGAGCTGACGCTCGAGTTCAACGATTCGGCGCTTTGCATTCTCGAGACTGCTGACCGCAAGTTGTCGCTCGAGATCTTCGACTCGCTGTTTAGCCTGCTGCAGGTCGCTTTTTGTCATGCTCAGCTCTTGAGACGGATGGCTGTGTGAATCTCCTGGGTCGCGCAGAGCATTGAGCGCCTGTTCTTTTTGGGCAAGCTGTGTCTCTAAAACACCCACGCGCTGCTTTTCAGCGTTCAGGAGATCATTCGCCGCCGTTGCCTTCTCTCGCAGCAGAGACAGTTCTTTCTCTTTCGCTGAGAGCTGCTGCTGGAGCTTGTCTAACGACGGCTCCTTCTCTGCTTCGCCTTTCGAGGTTTGGGGCGGGAACGAATACTTGTTCTGGGGGAAATGGTCGTCGTGAACCTTGTAGAGAGGCGTTGTTGAGGTGCTACTTGTCGCTTGAAAGCCGGCTGCGATACTCGGAACGTGTCCGTTGATCAGCGTGAAGGTCGATGCCAGCACCAACGCAAGTAACTTCATGGCTTTATCTCACTTCCTTGGAGAATAACGTACAGTGATCGCAAGATAGAGTGGGAGGATTTCCGCCGGATCTCAGGGCTCCAGAACGCTGTTCACGAGAAATCCGCACTGCAACAAGAGTTGAAGCGTCAGGGTTCTACTATGAAAACCGTCGATGCGCTTCTTCATCAGTGCCTCTGTGAACGAAAAAAGTCACCCTATCCTATCCCCTTCCAGAATCACTTTGCAATCGAGGTCTTCGCGCTTTCCTCGAGCGCGCCATTTCGGCCTTGTTCGGCTTAATCAAGCGGGGTGACGGTGTGCGGTGGTCAGCGTTTGATCCGCATCACTCAACAGGGTAGAAAGGATCTTTATCAAAAACCCGCTTGCCCCCTGCAATTCCACTTCCCGAACACTGATAGCCTTCATGATTCAAAATTGGGAAGAAGAAGGAAAACCAATTGGTGCCCACTTCCACATCCTCGGGATTCAACCGCGTGTTCCTCTGGCGCGCTTCCAGCTTCAGATTGAGCAAACAGCCATCCTGTGTGTACCCGGTTGCGGTGATCCTTGCGGATGGATCTCCTACCGGTTGCTTCGTCTGTGACGCGCAGGCGACGAGGAATAACGATGAGGCAATGCCAAGTGCCATAAGACGAAATGTTTTCACCGTTACCTCAAGCGATCGTTCATGTGACTACCGGCTGATGGCTATGATGGACCTCAAGGGGCAAGGTCTGGGGAGAGTAGTGGGGTTGGGAGCCTGCCAAACTTTCCCATTTAAAAACAGCTTCCCTCGTCTGAGCTGCGGCGCATCCTCACAACTGCCCGACTACTTCCGTGAGGGGACGTGTTCGGAGCTCATGAAAGTTGTGAGATTGTCGGAGAAACACAAGGAATGTGTCAAGAAACGAGAAGAGAATCTCCGGAACGGTTGATCCTCACGGTTCCTGGACAAGCCGTGAGTGCCACAAAATTTAGTCCCCACCTTCTGTGGATAACCGTGTGAATAACTCACCTTCGATACCAAAGCGTGCCCCAATGGCGTATTTATTTATCAAACTGCCTATTTTTTAGGCGTCCGCACCAGATCGGTTGAGCCACAACTAATAGTGGTCCAAGGGTGCCTTCCAAACGTTTTTACCGCATTCCTAGCAATCTGTGCCTGGCGTCGAAAAATCACTGTAACGGCGGTCTTATCAATACAACTATTTGGATCGCTATCCACAGCCTCGGGAATTTTCTGGGGATCACAGCTTAATCCATAGGCCAGGAGCGATGTTTGGCATCTGTCAAGAGCTGGTTAAATAAAGAAAGCATCCTGGTAGGTGAAGAAGATAGGGCCAAATGGCTGCGAGAAGAGCTACTTTTTCCGATATACATTGAGCCCGACTTTCTCTTGCCGATTCGGAACTGTCACATTCCCTTCGGTCGAAGCGATGATAATCGTCTTACCGGTTGAGGACGGACCGAATTCCTTCGAGAGATCCACTCTAATCGTCAACACAGATCCCTCAACGCTCATCTCGACATTCTTCATGATCGCACCCTTTCAGTACTAGGATTATGCCATCTCGGCGTTAGCACCTTGTACTCGCCGTATGTTCCATTCACCTCAACCGTGAAGGAGTATCTCAGTCGTCGGATCGAGCAAATTAACGGGCGAAGGGTTTGCTGGAAAGTTGCTTCGCGACTTCAGCTAGGTGGCTGTGTGCAACAGCGCCCTGGAAGCCGAAAGTCAGCACAAACCCGGAACATTGTGTGTACCCCACTCCGCCAGGACCGGTGCCGTTCCGAAAATCACCGGTCACCATGTCCCCTTCCGTGCAGACTGGAAATGCGGTTCTCTTGAACGCCGGGTTCTTCAAATTCATCTCCATCATCTGTTTCATCATAGCCACCGTTTCGGGTTGCTGATCGATGTGCACATGCACCGAGAGCGTCTGACCGTTTGGCCATTGCCATGCGCAGCCCTCACCGGTACCCAATGTAGACTGGACGGATACGAGTGAGGGAGATGACAGCAGACTACAGACTTGGGTGGCCATCGGACTTGCCGCGTGAGTCGATGGCGCCACGAGCAATGCGCCGATGACGATGAAATAGAGGACGAACATAGGTGTGAATTGTATTCATTGTCAGCCGTTTGTTCAATGGTCTACCCATCGACGCAACTTCATACCTACCTGACAGACTATTCAGGGCAAGTGGTTCCTCTTGCTTGTTCCTCGCGGATCGCTTCGAACTCGGCCAGCACATCGAGATCTTTGGGGCGGCCGGCTGCACGTTTGACGTCGATCAATCTGGACGATGTTATGCATCGACAGGAGACACCGAATATCTCGATCTCAATCGTATGAGGAAACAGAGCTTCATACCTCCCACTCCGGTAATCGTTAATTCTTCCGTTAGACTCCTATTGCAACAAGGTAATCGTCGCGATCCAAATTTCGATTCCATAGCCTTCTTTGCGCTGGTCAATGCGTTTACCGATAACCTCGACTTCATAGCCAACGTATGGATTAAGGGTCTCAATGTCAAAACCGGCTACATACACGCTTAGTTTTTCCGTGCCGACAACCAGCGTGAAAGGCGCCTCGCGGGTATTTGGACCCTCTTGAACCGGGATCCGTTGAAACACTCCGATGAAAAGTTCTTCGGGCTCCGGTCTTTTCACATAGAAAGACTTTTCGGCAAAAACTTGTAGCGGCTTCAGGGTTTCATCTTGCCCAACGATTTTCTTATCATGCTTCCCAAGAGCCGCCGGCTTGTTCGGTGAAGGCAGCCTGTGGTTCGACGTACCCTGCTCGCTTCTGTGTGAAGCGGTGAGATCACAGCCGACTCCAAGACAGGCTGCCAGAACGACTGCGCCCAACCCTCGCCTTCCTCCTACGATCATCGAATTAATTTCTGATGTGGGTCGCCCAGTATACTGTTTGAGATCCCATAGGAACATTGTATCCCCTGATTCGGATCACCCACGTTCCCGCTTGGAGCGTACCGTTCACACCGGTTCTCTCGAAGACACTGACACCTGAGAAGCCTTTGGCACGTTCGATTCCCGATGGATCGATCAGATGCACGTCGATATCGTTGTGGGTCTGTGCCGCTGATTCGGGCCACCATAAGGCCACATCCAGATCCTTCTTCCCGGCTCCCATGTGTATGGGGATGTCGATGTTCATATGATTCCCGACTGAAACCTTGCCCCACCAAGCGTGGCCGTTGGTCGCCATCTGAAGGGGACCCGCACCCACCGTGTTGTCGTAAGGCCATTCCTTCTGGCCATAGAGAATCATGAACGCATATGTCTGACCGTTATCGAATGATCCGAACTGTCGCAGCCAGTTATGAGCCAACATAGCCACAGCTGCGGCATAAGGCGTAGCGCCGCTTGTGCCGGTAAAGACTTTTAATGCTGTATCGCTTGCGTTGCTGGTAGTCTCGCTCCACGTTGGAGCTTGGATATCCGGTTTGTAACGTGAATCGGTTGCGGGTCCGCGTCCCTGATTGTCGTACTGGGCGCCACCGTCAGTCATGAACCCGCCGACACCAAGTACTTTGTGTGCAATCCCCGGAGAGCACACAGTCGATGCGTTCGGACCGAAATTTCCGTTGGCTGAGACGAAAATGACCCCAGCATCGTATGCATTGTCGGCCGCCGTCGCGATTGTGCCGGTCTCCGACTCATTCGCCTGGATTTCGCCGACCAGCACTCGATCAAATGCCGCGACGCCTGCTTGTATACCCCGCACGGCCGCCGATGTGTTCAAGCCGCCGGCCGTATAGATCTGCCAGCTGTCCGTACGTATTGCCGTCACGCCACGGTACTGGTTGCCAAGCCTATTGTTTCCGGTCAGAAGTCCGGCGGAACTCGTGCCGTGATTCCAAGAGAAGTCCGTCGGATCAAAATTTGGATTCGAGCTATCGTTGCAAGTATTCCCACCGTTGACGCAATCCCGCATCCATGCAATGTGATCGGGCGAATTGAACATGTTGTGCGTATCTCGAACGCCTGTGTCGAGAAGACCGATCCATGGGTTGGTGAGCCCCAAGTTGAAATACGGATCCGAGACAATTCTGTCCCGACCGTCCTGAGCATCGTTATCGGCATTTGCGTCTTGTGGAGGCGGTTCACCGCCTTCCACTGGTTGGAGATATACGATTTCCCTGGATTCGGCGAGGCGTTGGATCTCTCCGCTTTTTGCGGTTCCGATCACGCTATTGACGATCCAGAAACCGTCGGATTGCTTGAAATTGCCGTACTTGGCCAGTTGCTTTACGGACCTCGCTTGGGACTCCGCACGCGCTTTCTTGAGTGTGTCGATGGCATCCGCTCGCCGGGTCGTGCCTTCGTCTCGGCTTTCTCCTGAGCCCAGTTCAGGCAGTCGAGGGATGCGTAGATCCTCCTGAAACGTCACAATGATGTCTACTGATTCATCCGCTTTTTTCTTCGCGATCCATTCTTGAAGCACGGGGCTGATCTTCGAGATCACAGGACTCTTCCTGCCATCGTCCTCTTTCATTTCCGATTTCTTGTCGATGTAGATATTCTTGGCGGGAATATCATATGTTTCGGCGACCTGGCCCCGTGCATCTGCAATGGAAGCCGATCGGACCTGATTCAGTGGGTCAAGCATGACGCCGTAGGGGTTATAAATTCCGTCATCGGATTTCGGCACCGTCACGCCCGGCTGTGTCGCGCATCCGATCAGAGATGCCGCGAGGACAACAATGCTCAGGGAAACCGGATACCGAATGCGGTTTGTGTCCATGATTGTCTACCTCCAGAAAGAAGAAATGTTCAAATCTGGCGCTCTCCAGCGGTAACCCAGTAGACGCCTCCACAATCTCTGCTGGTGACTCAGTTCCCCGGGCGAACCGAGATTCCGTATTTACCTGTACCAGTGGGCTTGTAATGCCGCACGCGGGCAAAATACATCCCAGGGTCCAACTTCGTCGCGATCTTGGCGTTGTATTTCTTCCCACTATCGTCGTCTTCAGCAATGACAGACGTGTTATTGTTCGGGCCCAGGAGCACCATGACCACGTCCGTGGAACCTTTCGTCTCCAGGATATAGGGACCTTTTGCGCCTACCGTGAAAGTAAAGAGATCTTCCTCGCCGTGTTTCCCGATCGAGGCTTCGACCGGAGCCGCGCCGACCGTAATGGAAGTGACATCCGGAACGGCTGTCTTGGGATACATCGTCCCGATGAATTCCTTGTCGATCGCTGAAAGATCGCGATTCCATCCGACCTCGAAATCGCCCAGCGTCAAGTCATTCGAAATGGGATAGTGCATGATGGATATTTTGTCGTACTCGGAGAAGTTGGTGCTGTCCTGCCCATATTTCTCAAACAGATTGTGGTCTATATCTTCTTTGGTCCAGTTGTTGGGAGGGCCCATGAAATATCGATAGACCGCTTCCTTGTCCCATGGAATGCCGGCTTCGGGATGCTGATGCTCGTGAATGCATCCCAAGGCGTGACCGAACTCATGGAGCACCACGCGGCGATATTCGTCGTCTGTACTCGCAGGGGTCAGCCAGCCGTAGTTCATGGTTGGATTGGGTCTGGAGATCCCCAGAGCATCGGTGCCAAGATAGGACCAGGATCCTTCTTGCAAGAACGAGATGCGGATTTCCGCGGACGGATCATAGGCAAAGTCGAACGTGATGTCTGCAAACTGACTCCATTGCTTGGCGTAATGCTCCACTTTGGCCTGCACATCGGGGTGGCCATCTAGAAAATGGACCCCCAATGTGCGGCCTTTCTGCCACTTTTTTCCCGTTACGATCGCCATCCGCATGCGATCGCTGGGATCAACCCCGAAGAGGGGAAAGTCACGCATCATTGGAGCATTGGCCGGATTCTCCTCCACAGCACGGCGACTCGTCTCAATCAATAACTCCTGGGGAACGAGACGATCGATGCACATTTTGACCCGTTTTCTCGACATGGCATACCTCCTACGTTAGGAGTTGGCTCAAGCGAAGCCAACTCTCCGTTGACTGCTTCAACAGACTGGACAGCCCAGCCCGTTCTTAGTCTCCGTAAGTGGAAAAAGCAAATATGCATCCGTGAAGGCACTGAAGCATTTTTTGGGCCAGCGTATTCCAAACCTGGACTCTTGTTTTTCAAGCGCCTGACACAATTGGCCCGGTACCAACGGCTTGCCTCTGGATCTGAGTGGATTCTGACCTGGATCTGATTAGATACAAAAGGGTAAGAGGAGACGTGACCAAGAAGTCGTTTTGGCTACGACCAGCCAATGTGAGTGTTAGAGGCACCAGGTTACGAGTGGTTGAAATTCTGATTCAAACTATCGGTTGAGCATAACGGAAAACCGTTGAGGTTGTGAGCTCGACAGGATCAATCTTTTTAGACCTTAGAGTGCGTCGAATTTTTGGGCGGCGATTAAGCAAACGACTATTCTCAGCTCCTATGACCGTGGCTTTTCATATCCCTCTATGATTAACGTCTCCGCCACATTCTGTTCGTTCACGAATACGTCGGCGACGAGACGATTGTAGACATCACGGCCCTTGGGGACGATGCGGATCGGCCCTCTGCGAAGCAACTCTTCCAGTCGTTGCTTGGCTGCCGGGCCGGCGAACTCACTCATTTCCGGTGTGTCGATGCCACGGAGTCTGATACGCTCGGCTCCGACGCGAATCGTATCGCCATCGACTGCCCGCACGTGTAAGGTGCTCAGTAGTCGCATCTCGTGCCTCGACCGCGACCGAAGGGTTGAAAGCCGAGACTGTTTGTGCGCGGGCCCTAATTTATAGCGTCCTTTGGGGTAGCGCTGTGGCCTGCTGTCCGGGGGACGTGGGGGGCGACGCTGCCTATACGTGGGAAGGCGATCCGAATGTTGCTCGTTCGGCGATGGATACCAGCAAAGGTCACACTGAGGTTCCAGCGTTGAACCGATGTCGGATTTCTGTAGGCGCTGTGCATGGGCGTCAGGGGTGGATGGGACACACAACATCCCGCAGACGAGCAACCGGGCTAGGATCGTTATTGGGCGCGGGTTCATAGCCTGTGTGCATACGCAGGTGTCGTGCCAAATTTGGTCGATTGACAATGTTCAAAACAGCATGCTGGAATGAGCTCATATTTCGTCGTTCGTAAAGCGTCGTTCGTATCTCGCTCTTGTAACGAGTCTGTCCCACGAGATACGCTTCACGAGGAACGAGATACACATCACGGAGGTCGAAGCTATGGATATGATGGGACGTGTGGGGCTGGTTGAGATCCCTGTCTTGATTGCCCCGGACCAAAAAGCTTGGATGGACCGCATGATCAAGGAAGGGAAAATCGCCATCCCGCCGGGTGGAACGCTGGAAAAAGGGTCGCTCTATTCGATGTTTATCCGTATGTTGCTCCATAACGCGATGGAGGAACAGAAGCGGCAGGAGGCGCTAGAAGCGGACGACGAGGACGACGAATAGGCGAACGTGAAGCGTGAAGCGTATCTCGTGAAGCGCGAAAGATCTCTCAGGTGTACTGTATCTAAATAGATTGACTCTGTATCCTACGAGATACGAGCGCCGCTTCACGAGGGACTCGATTAGAGTTTCTTGAAGGCGGTGTGCGCGGCGCGGATAGTCTTCTCGATGTCCTGCGCGCTATGGGCAGTAGAGAGAAAGGCGGCTTCGAACTGAGAAGGCGCCAAATAGATTCCCTGCTCCAACATGCGGTGAAAAAACTGGCCGTACCGCTTGGTGTCTGATTGTTTCGCCGTATTCCAGTCCACAACCGGACCTGGAGTAAAGAAGGTCGTCAGCATCGACGCAACCCGGGTTTGTGTGACGGGAATACCCGCCTTTTTTGCGGCCTCGCCGATCCCTTTAGCGAGGGCAGCTGATCGCTCCTCGAGTTGCTTGTAAATCCCTCGTGCCCGCAATTGTTTGAGCGTCGCCAATCCTGCCGAGACTGCCAGCGGATTACCGGAGAGCGTACCGGCTTGATAGACCGGTCCGACCGGCGCGATGAGATCCATGATCTCTTTCCGCCCGCCATAAGCACCGACCGGCAATCCACCGCCGATAATTTTCCCAAGCACCGTGAGGTCCGGCGTGATGCCGTAGAGCGCCTGTGCGCCTCCGTAACCGACGCGGAAACCGGAGATGACTTCATCGAAAATCAAGAGGATGTCGTGGTCGGCGGTCAGCTGTCGGAGTGTGGATAAAAAGTCAGGAGCGGGAGGGACGACGCCCATATTACCGGCAATCGGCTCAACGATAATGCAGGCAAGCCGGTCGCGGTTGGCGGCAATAAGCTGCTGGACTGTCCGAATGTCGTTGTAGGGAGCCGTCAAGGTATGCTTGGCAAAGTCTTCAGGTACGCCCGGTGAGTCCGGAATCCCCAATGTTGCCAACCCTGACCCGGCCTTTGCCAGCAGGTAATCGCCATGCCCGTGATAGCACCCTTCGAACTTCATGACGGCCGTTCGTTTGGTAAACCCCCGCGCCACTCGGATCGCGCTCATCACGGCCTCGGTCCCGGAGCTGACCAGCCGAATCTTTTCCATGGAAGGGAAGGCGTTGCGGATCTCTTTGGCCAGCAATACTTCCGACTCAGTCGGAGCTCCATAGCTGGTCCCTCGCCCGGCTGCGTTCTTGATCGAGGTAATCACCGCCGAATGGGCATGGCCCAAAATCATCGGTCCCCAAGATAGGACATAGTCGATGTAGACGTTCTTGTCGGCATCATAGAGCCGTGATCCTTTCGCGCGCGCGATGAAGCGCGGCTGCCCACCGACCGAACGGAAGGCCCGAACGGGGCTATTGACGCCCCCCGGGATGAGTTGCTGAGCTTCGGTGAAAAGCTTGGCCGAACGGGATGTGTTCATAACGGGGGCGCACCCTATCACGCAGTGCGAGAGCCGGTCAAGAAACGCATCGTCGCGCCATGAGTTGGGAGGCGACCGATCAAAGTCAAAAAATGTCGGAAGAGATACACTTCTCTCTATTTCGATACAGCGATGGGCTAGGAGCTTCGATTGGAGTCGGAATTTTCCTTTGATTTTTCTTCTTTATAGGTGTTCGCGCATGACGGCGTAGTTCTTGCTGTACTGCATGTGTGATCAAGAGGGTGAGAGACATGAAAGTCATCTGTTCCTGGTGCCGCGGAGAAGGTCGAGACGGGTGGGTTGGAGAAAAGGCGCCGCTGGACGACCGGCGCGAGACCCACAGTATTTGTCTTGAGCATGAGAAGGCGGTGCGAATTCGCTGGACGGCGCATCGAAGTATAGGTCGATCCGTTTTCTTCACCAATGGGATGAGAGAGCGACCCTCGCGTGTTCGCCGGGTGATGCTGTCGGCTGTCCAATTGTATGTTGATCTTAAGGGGTTTGCCTCAAAGTCACGCCGTTAGCCTCGCTATCCATTACGACCTATTCCGAACAACTTGGGCAACGGTCTATTTCTTGGAAGGTTTGGCCGAACGTTTGGAGCCGGCTTTCGCCTTAGGCGCCTCGCGCTCCGCAGAAGAGAACTCTTCTAATTCCCAGCGCTTCCGACTCGATCTGTCCTGCTCAGTCACCACAAAGCACACATGGAATGGCGCGCGCCGACCATCGGCCGTTTGTCCTTTGCTCCAGGCTTCGCCGGCGTCACTCAGGACTTCCAGCAACGTTTCATATTCCTCTTCATCATCGGGAAGCACAGCGTGCGCGTCGGTAATAAGTAGAATGTAGCCTTTGGCAGGAAGCCACTCAAAATCGGCGAGACATTCCTCCAATGCGTCCCAGTTGTGTCCGAAGTACTCCGGAAAGGCAAGCACCCGGGCGAACTCATCGAACAGACCGGATGAGGTTCGGCATTTCTTCCCTTGGATGGTGCGCACCACGAATTCCGGTGGAGCCTTCACCAACGTTGTGATCGGGGCTCCTCGAGGAACAATGAGCAGTCCTGACCAAGGCGGCGTGGCGTTGCTCAGATGCGTGTACAGTGTCGGTTTTCCTGTCATACGGAATCCGCCGCTTTGGGCATTGCTCAATTCAAGGGGACAAATGTTCGGTAGTGATCGCTGGTGTAGTACGCCTTTCCGGTCCGCTGCTCGATGACGATCCGTTCAGCATCGCGCCTGCGGCCCGGTATCTTTGGATTGACATCATACTCTCGATAGCGACCTCGTGGAAGAAGCCGTTCTCGATTCTGGAAATCGCGCCCACCTATGTACCCGGGGAGAGGCGCGCCGCGTCGCTCTTCCAACTGATTGAGCAGATCGTATGCTTTCTGGGGAGGGGTCATGAGTGAGGATGGGTTGTCGATTCGATAGGGAAGACTGGTTGAGGTGTTGCCCGAAAGCGGCCCATCGCCGGTGTCGGCAGCGGGAATTGAGATGGTGGACACCATGCCGATCGCGCATAACAGGATGGCGAGAAGACCGATGAGCTGAATCCGTCGCCGTTGATGGGTGAGCACAGTTCCCCTCTCGTGGCTAGGCAAAAAATCGACCGTAGCATCCTCCTTTCAGGAAGGTCAAACAACGTAGCGGGCATTCACGTCGTTACCTGGATGTATCTAGCGCTGTTTGCTAGAATGACCCGGCTGATATCTGCATGTGAAGAAAAGGGATCTTGAGTTATTTGTATGAATCAGTGCGCGGAGTCTACACGCTGTGGGTGAAATCGGCTCGCTCGGACGCGTGAATGCTTTGCGCAAGTGTCTGGCGTATTCCTTTCTCGTTCTGGTTGCCTTCACTCCGGCAGCGATAGCGAATGCACAGCTCACTCCCAGCGGCTCGATCAAACGATCTCCGGCGGAGGTCGTCAAGCGCTACGTTCTCCTAGACCAGAGGGGCGCGCGCTTGGACGCCCCCTCCTTCGACACGTTGACGCCTTATATCGATTGGAAGGAGGAGCCGGCATGGGGTCGTGTGGTGGTCATCCAGGATACCACCGTCCCGGACGATTATCGAAAATGGGAAATTCTCAGCAATCTGGAAGTAGTCATTCCGGTCACGTTTCAAGTACGGGGCTCGGTCTATTTGGAGACGGCCACCTTCGTATCTGAAGAAACTACCGAAGAGGTTCGTTTTCACGTGAAAGTGGTGGGAAACTACTGGCGCATCGTCTCGCCGGTCATCCCTCCCCACGTCGGACTGAAACGGATGATGAGTTTCGCGCGAGACGCGGAAGCCCATGAGCAGAATGACGCGCAACGGACGGTGCTCGCGGCGCTCATCGACTCCTTGAGAAAGGCTCAATGATGGTCAAGACTCCCGTAGATCTATTGATTTTTGACCTGGATGGTACGCTTATCGAATCCAAGTGGGACATCGCGCAGTCCGTCAATTTTACGCTTGCCGAGTTGGGATTGCCGAAGCGCCCCATCGAAGAAATTTTCGGGTTCGTCGGCGACGGCGTGAAGCGACTGCTGCGTTTGGCGGTCGGAGAGGGCAATCAGGTCAGATTCGAAGAGGCCTTGAAAGTATTTCGGGGCCATTATCTCGAACATTGTTTGGACCGGACGACCTTCTACCCCGGCATCGAGCCGATGCTGCAACACTTTACCGATACGTACAAAGCGATTGCGACCAACAAGTCGATCGAATATACGCGCGTCATCTTGAACGGGTTAGGTCCGCAACATTTTCGGTATATGGTCGGTGGAGACAATGGATTTGGACTCAAGCCGGAACCCGGCATGTTGCTGCATATCATGGAAAAAGTGGGGGCCTCGAAGGAGCGAACCGTTCTCGTCGGAGACAGCACGAATGATATCAATGGAGGTCATAACGCAGGTATTCGCGTCTGCGCGGTCGGGTATGGCATGGGGAACCGAGAGAGGATGGCCGCGTGTCAGCCCGATTGGTTCATCGAAAAACCGGAACAACTCATGGAGCTCTTTACATAACCTGTCATGAGAGGTTGAGGATGAGATTACACAGCGGCAGCAGGACCTCGGTTCGTGCATTTGGTCGTCTTGTCCTTAGGGCGTGCGCGCTCATTACACTGAGCCTCCACCTCCTCAGCACCCTCTCGTACGCCGCCACGTCGGGTCTTGCCGAGCGAGTCATCGAGCACCGGCTTGCCAATGGGCTGACAGTGCTCATGGTGGAGCGGCATCAGACGCCCGTCGTTTCAATCAACATCACGTTCGCAGTGGGCGGCATCAATGAGCAGGTCGGCCAAACCGGCCTCGCGCATCTCTATGAACATATGGCCTTCAAAGGCACGCGTGTGGTCGGCACGACAAACTATGAAAAAGAAAAACCGATCTTGGACGAAATCGCATTGGTCGGGACGGAACTCGACCTGCGTCAGCGTGATGCGGCCGCAAAAAACGGTGGCGAGACAGCAGAGGACCGAACGGCGATCGAATCGCTGCAGAAGCGCCTCCTGGATTTACAGACTCAGGCTTCGCAGTATGTCGTCGGGAATGAAATGGCGCTCCTGTACCAGCGTCATGGCGGAGTCGGACTCAACGCGTCGACTGGAAAAGATTTGACGCGCTACATGATCAGTTTGCCGGCCAACCGACTGCCTTTGTGGGCGGCGATTGAATCGGATCGGATGGCCAATCCGGTGTTGCGGGAATTCTATAAAGAACGCGGCGTTGTGATGGAAGAACGGCGCCTGCGCAACGACGACAGTCCGAACGGTCTGCTGTTCGAAACCTTCACCTCTACGGCGTTCCGCGCCCACGGCTACGGGATTCCCACCATCGGATGGGGGTCTGATATCCTGGCATTGACACCCGCTGCCACGGAATCCTTTTTCAAGGCCCAGTACGGTCCGAATCGCGCCACCATTGCGCTGGTCGGCGATATCAATCCGAAGGAAGTCATCGCGTTGATTGAACACACGTTCGGAAAGATTCCTGCCGCGCCGCCGCCTCCGCCGTTGGTGACGGTTGAGCCGGAACAGCGAGGCGAGCGGCGAATCGAAGTGGAGTTTGATGCCGAACCGGCCATCGTTATCGGGTATCACAAGCCGACGTTGAGGCATCCGGACGACGACGTGTTCGATGTGATCGATGCGGTGCTGAGCGATGGACTTACCTCTCGCTTGCATCAGAAGTTGGTGCGAGAGAAACGACTGGCCGCCTCCGTCGGGTCTGATGCGAGTCATCCGGGAGTGCGCGCGCCGAATCTGTTCGTCGTCACCGCCACGCCGCTGGCCCCTCATACGACAACAGAAGTAGAAGCCGCCATCTATGAGGAAATCGATCGTCTGAAACGGGAGCCGGTCTCGCCTCAAGAGTTGGAAAAGGTACTCAATAATTTGGATGCCGATTTGGTGCGGAGCCTACGATCGAATAGCGGTTTGGCATCTCAACTGGCGTTGCATCAGGCGGTTGCCGGTGACTGGCGCTATATCCTGACCTCACGTGATAAGGTCGCTAAAGTCACGGCCGCCGATGTGCAGCGAGTGGCCGCGCAATACTTTACAAAGTCGAATCGCACCGTCGCAGTCCTCGTGAAGAAGGGAAACACGAAGGCGGTTGCGGCGATGCCGGCCGGCGAGGTGAGACCATGAAGCGGGCACAGAGACTGAGGGGAGAAACGGGGAGTGTTTCCCGGTTGAGAATGCTGCTCTGCATGGCGACCGTTTTGCTGATGGATGGAGCTATCGCTTGTGCGGCCGACCAGACCTTCGGCGATCCCAGAACCATGACGTTCAAGCCGGTGGAGTTTTCCCCGCCTGAGCCGGAGCGAGTTGTCCTCGGCAATGGCATGGTCGTCTACCTGTTGGAGGATCATGAATTACCGCTGGTCACCGTCACGGCCACCCTGCGAACAGGGGGTTGGCTTGATCCAACCGATAAGGTCGGACTGGCGGCCATGACCGGGGCGGTAATGCGCACAGGCGGTGGGGGGAGTCTTTCGGCAGAACAGGTTGATGCGGAGTTGGAACAATTTGCGATCGATGTCAGCATCGGAATCAGCAGACAATCCGGATCAGCCTCCCTGGACGTGCTGAGCAAGGATGTGGATCGCGGGTTGGAGATCTTTGCCGGGCTTATCCGGACGCCGGCGTTCGAACCCACGCGTGTCGAGCTGGCCAAGTTACAGGCCATGGAGGGGATCCGTCGCCGGCAAGATAACCCTGGCTCCGTCGTCAGCCGGGAATTTGCCAAGCTGCTCTATGGGGCGGATCATCCGACCGCGCGAGAAAGTTCAGTGGACTCGATCGCGCGCATCACGAGGGACGATCTGGTCGCGTTTCATCGCAATACGATTCACCCGAACGGCGTGATCCTCGGTGTGACCGGTGACTTCAAGAGAGACCAAATGCTGACCTCGCTCCGAAAAACGTTCGGAGATTGGAAGCAAGGTTCTGTGCCCGAGTTGAAGATTTCGGATGCACAGGAACCAGGTGTGTCCAGTCCGGTCGTCCGGTTCGTCGATAAGGACACTTCTCAGACGCATCTTCGAGTGGGACATCTCTCGATCAAGGAAAATGATCCCGATTATGTCGCGTTGGCCATTGCGAACGATATTTTGGGCGGGAGTTCGTTTCGCAGCCGCTTGTTCAACGACGTGCGGACGAAGCGGGGGCTGGCCTACTCGGTCGGCAGCCGACTCAATACGGGAATGCACGATCAAGGGGTCTGGCTGATGCGGGCGGAAACCAAGATGACCTCCACGCAGGAAGTGATCGAGCGGTTTGTTGCGAACATCGAACGCATACGCGCTGAGCCGGTCACCGACGCCGAACTCGCAGAGGCAAAGGAAGCGTATGTGAATTCGTTTGTCTTCTCCTTTTCCAGCCCGTCGGCCATTGTCAGCCGTTTGATAGAGCTGGAATATGATGGGTTGCCGAAGGACTTTCTCCAACAGCTTCGCGCCAAGGTGGTGAAGCTGACCAAGGAGAACGTCTTGGCAGCGGCCAAGAAACATTTGCGCCCCGATCGCTTGAAGATCCTTGCCGTCGGCTCTGGTGAGGCATTGCCGAAAGCGCTGTCAACGTTTGGAGACGTGAAAGAAATCAAACCGGTGCCGGAGGGCTAAGCGTTCGTTCGGCTGGAAGCGCGGCCATCTTCGGCGTTGCCGTGACGCGATGTGGTCGCATCACGGCCGAGACAATTTCTCTCTTGAACGCGCGCTCCATTCGAACCGCGACACGGCGTTGTAATGTCGTCGTGCGCTCTCGATTGGAGCTGGTGGACTGCCGCGACGCTATGGCAAACGCCTCCGTACCCATCGTTTCCAGCCGTCATCTATCCATTTCCGCAAGACTATGAGCGCGGTTAGAGTTTCCAAGCTTGAAGCTTTCCAAGCATCACTTCACTGTATAGAGAAGTCTCTCAAGGACTGCAAAGAAACTTGCCACGACAGAAGATTCATCGACCGTTTAGATCGTTCTAGATCATGGCTTGTCCGTGCTTGCCAAGCCCTAGCTGGCAATGAATTGGAGCTGGGCTTCATTTGCCCTGGATCGCTTTCAACGCACTCTACGGGGTTGCCGATGAGGAGGATTTCTCAAAAGGTATGCAACGGTTCCTGCCCAGGATATTAGAATCGGGCGGCATCTTTGAAGAGCAACTGATTAAGGAGATGCAGCGGGAAAAACTACGTGGCCTTCTGAGCAATCCCTTCCTGGTTAAGAGTAACTGGCACGATGGTGTCTATCGTTCTCGATCTCAGAACGCCTCTGATTGGAAGAGATACAATGAATATCTCCGGCAAGAGAACCATCGCTCAGCTCTAGATATGATCATGCGCCGCATTTACGTTCTCAGGAACCAACTGTTCCACGGGTGCTCAACCCATTCTAGAGGCACAAATATGGGAAGTTTGGTTCCTGCGATTGAGGCATTGACCGGAATTGTTCCCTGTTTCTGGAATATCGTGGCGAGTAGCTCCGATGTATGTGGATGGGGGAAACTCCCGTATACAAGGGCAGAACGTTGAGGTTATGAAAGCATGGATCATTGGGAGGAGGTGCAGAACCAGATCTGGTTGTGCGACAAGTGCAAGAACAATCCCAGAGTTGAGTGTCATCTTCGTCAACAAACCAATGCCTCCGATGTCAGGCCAGTTCGGCTTCTCGTAATAGCGATAGCTCCGCCTTTTCGACGGGGACTAACGGACAAGGCCATTGCGGCTAGTGCTTTAAACGACCCTCAAGATACTCTGAGACTCTTTGTTGAACGGACCCTTGAGAAGTCTTGGAGCAATCTAATTGATCAAGGTCTTTTCCTGTTGCATTCGGTGAAATGTGCGATTGTCCCTGATAAAGATGGCTTTCAGAATCCTCCGAACAAGGTTGTGGATTTGTGCGCCTCTGCGTACCTGAGCGAGGAGATTCACATTATGCGGCCGGCGGTAATACTGGCATTGGGAAGTACGGCAAGGCGAGCCGTAGCACGGTACCTTGGCCAGAACAAGCCGAAAGACTTCAGGGTGTCAGGGCCGCTTAATGGGGAATTTGCAATCGATATGGCTGAACAGAAGACGCGAATCATTGTTACAAAGTTCATTAGAGGGGGTGGCAAGTCTGTTGCTGGGAGTGCATTGAGCCGGGCGGCGAAATCGGCAGGGATTCTTAACTGATTTCGGCATCGAGGTCATGATCGATCCACTCGTCGCCCTTCACACCGCGATTTCGAACTGAATCCGCTCATACGGAACGGTCGGTATAACAGCGTCCCTCAGATGTGCGCCCGGTTCCAGTTGCACCAGGCCGAGGTCGGCAAGGAGTTTCAGATCAGCATGCACGTTCTTAAAATCCCTGCGGATCAGTTTGGCCAGCGCAGCAATAGAGCGAGGATGACGAGTGCGGATGCAATGCAAAAGAGTCAAGCGCGACGGTGTCAACACTTGTCGCATCGCTTCTACGCTGATGAAATAGACCCCAGTTCGTTTGGGAATCGTCTTGCCGGATTGAACCGCCTTCAGAGTGGCACCGAACTCTTGCAGGCCTTTCTCTAATGAGCGCACTCCTACTTTCAGTCGTTTGACTTTCATTGTCCCAACTCCTTCTTGACTGCCGCGACATCGCGACGAAAATCTTCGATCAAGCGGTCCACAGTCGTAAAGACGTACGGTGTTGTGGCGCTATGAAAGTGTCGGTGGTCGCCCTTGTGTTCGTGGTTATCGTAGCCGACCAATCGCTGCCGTTTTCGTATGTAGACCAAGGAGTACTTGAATCCAAAAGGCGTGGCCGGAGCTTTTGGAACGTCGTAGACCTTCATTTCTACCAAACCTCCCTATTCATCCACGTACTTCGTGTGGAGGACCAGTTTGGCTTTCGGCATATGGCAGTAGACACCATAACACGGTTGAGTGTCAATGAGAGGTTGTGAAAAACGCTAGGCTATCGTATCACCACTTCATCACCTTGATCACCGGCCGCATGGCGCGGTACTGTGAAGGGTGTACACAACGAGACGGTTGTTTCAAGTAAGGGACAGAGTCGTGGTACTCTGTATCGGATTGATCGACTGGGAAGGCCGGTGGCTGGGTAAGTTCGGCGACCCTATGTTGACCGCTGATTGGAGAAGGCCGTGTATGCCGCTCGAAGATGAATTCTGCGACATTCTGAAAAAATCACGCACAGGGCAAGGCCTCTCGGTCGGTGATGTTTCGAGAATGACGGGATTGCCCGGTGGCGATATTACCGCGTTGGAACGAGGAGATCAGCCGCGGGATCGTGCCGAAGTAAGTGCCTTGGCGAAGGGCTTGGGCCTGCGAGCTGAGCCGCTCGAACAGATCGCGATCGATAAGTGGGAACCGGTTGCGCAGCACATGCCGCCGTGGGTGGAAATGGTTCACGGGTCCGTCAACGGGTATGGTGTGCAGGGGTACCTCTTGCACGATGAGGGCGAGGCAGTGTTGGTTGATACGGCGTATAACGCACCGGCTATGCTTGATCTGCTTCGTCGATACCGATTGCGTCTCATCGGCATTTGTTTGACCCATGGCCACGCGGACCATGCGGATGGGATCGAGCAGATTCTGAGCCAACATGAAGTCCCGGTGTACCTGGGACCGGAGGATGTGACCCTATTGAGTTGGCGGCCACGAACGGAATTGCTGGTCGTGCCGGGCGATCGATTGTCGATCCAAGTTGGGCGCCGTGCCGTCCGATGTATGACGACGCCGGGACATACACCGGGTGGGATCTGCTATCGGGTGGATGATGCACAGTTGCCGGTCTGTTTCGTCGGTGATACGCTTTTTGCCGGATCAATCGGCCGGTCCAATCCCAAGGAGTTGCATTCAACTCATCTCAATTCAGTTCGCCGCCGAGTACTGACTCTTTCCCCGGACTATCGTCTCTTGCCCGGACATGGACCTGCCACAACCGTGGAGGAAGAACTCGATCACAATCCGTTTGCGATGATTCAGTAAGCGAGATTGTTATGGACGGCTTCGGGCGGAATGAACATCAGAATGTGGATAACGGTCTCGTCATCGAGACGAGAGAAGAGCCGGCGCCACCGCCTGTGGAAGAGGCGGAGAGCGGTGACGACATAGCCCCGTCGTTTTTTTCACAGTGGGCATTGCCGGTCGTCCTCTTTACCCTGACCGTCTTTACGACTCTGTGGGCCGGTGCCTATCAAGTCTACAACGGACCGGCGCGCGGCCCCCTGAATTTCCTTCTGACCTCTCCTGAGACGCTCTGGCGGGGAATTCCCTTTGCCGGTGCGTTGCTCTTCATTCTCACCACACACGAGTTGGGGCATTATCTGTTGTCCAAGATCCACCGGGTGCCCGCTTCCTTGCCCTTGTTCATTCCGGGGCCGCCTCATTTTATCGGAACCTTCGGCGCCATCATCCGCATGCGGGGACCGATTCTCAGTCGTCGTGCGTTGTTCGACATCGGCGTCGCCGGTCCCTTGGCGGGCTTCGTGGTCGCCGTCATCGCGCTGGTCGTCGGGCTCAATTTGTCCACGGTCGTCGAGCGAACGGCGACGTATGGTTTGCACTTGGGCGAGCCCTTGCTGCTCCAGTTCATGTCGTGGGTGGTGATCGGGCCGTTACCGCCTGAGGCTGACGTGGTGTTGCATCCGATCGGCTTTGCCGCTTGGTTCGGGCTTTTTGTGACCTCCCTCAATCTCATTCCGATCGGTCAGCTTGACGGCGGCCATGTCGCATACGCGTTGTGGGGCCCGCGCCAGCGGACAATGGCGCTCGCCTTTCTCCCAATTTTGTTGATCCTGGGATTCGTCGGCTGGTCGGGTTGGTTTTTGTGGGCCTTTATGGCGGGACTGTGGGGTGTCGGCCATCCTCCTGTCATGGATCCTCATGTTCCGCTGGGTCGCAACCGGACGATCATCGGATGGATTGCGCTAGCGGTGTTTGTCACGACCTTTGCCCCAGTTCCCTTTTCCTTCCACTAACAGGCTGTTGAAAAAGCCCTCCAGCTTCGTTCTCGCATCACTCAGAGGCTCAAGGTAGGAAATAATCCATTCAAAGGGGGTTTATCCGTTCGCCAAGAATCATGCTACGGGCGAACGGCTCACACGAAGTGCGGTTTGTACCTCCTCGCCTCTTCGCTCTCTGCGGCCTTGCCCGGTGACAAGCGCGTCTCGACGCGCCGGGGTGGGTGGGTGAGAACGACGGCCTTTTTGAACAGCCTGCGGCTTCTTATAAGATCGCCTCGGACCTTACAATCCTTCGCTCTGCCGCATTGGGAAATTGCATAATAACACTCTGTCCCGTTCTCCGGATTTCCTTGTCCGATTCCTGGCGCAATCCTAAAGTGTAGAAATACGTACGGCTGATGTCCCTACGACCCGTTGTTCAAAACGTCAGTCCAAATGGCACAAGGAGATGTTGTGGCACATCTTGTTCTGGGCATCGGAGTAAATCGCTCCATACGGTAGCTGTGCGCAGTCCAAGATCCGATTCTACTATTCTGACGGCAAACTCTATTCTTTTTTGAAGGGGCACGTTGAGCAGACTCCCTTCGGGAAGTATAGGTTGAAGCGAGGTACAGCGGGCGATGAAGCCATATTTGTTCCATTTGAGTTCCCTGTCCTTGAATATCCAAAAACGCACATGAGGGACATCGCGAGAAAACATGGTTTTGTCACGAACCGAAAAACGGATTCCCGTGCGGCAAGTGTAATCCCTGCGCATATCCGGTCGAGGAAGGAATAGGCTATCGACTCCCAAGAGACGCCAGGTTCCGTTATCGTACTCGACGCTACAGTGGAGCGATCACAGACCTGTCGCGGTTCGTGAGGAAATGGCTTTCAGAAGTTAAGGTGCTCCGCGAGCGTACGACTTGCGCTACGGGTCCGAGAGCTGATCGTCAGCTCCTACGATCTTCGACGAATGGAGTGGATCGATGAATCGGTCGAATCTTCGAGTGAGTAGATGATCCATGTGCTTCGACAGGGAGAGCGGCCACCCCTCAGAAGTCTAAGCGATTTTCATCGGCACCACACGAGGTGATTTCGATCAGAAGATCGGCCCCATGCTCATATACCGCCGTTTGGCATGCTCCAGCGCCCAAGGGAAAAGGTTGAAGAAGTACTCGGGAAAGCGTCGCCTTCCCCGTAGGTACAACATCAGGGTATGCGCATGGGTTCTCCAGCCCATTGGGAGCATTCGTCCCCTCGCCCATCCCGGGACTCCATGATGCCGTAACCATCGCGTGTAGTCTTCCATGGATTCCTCGGGAAGGAACCCTTCCTTGGGGTTCCAGAGTACGATCTCGGTTGCGTTCTTCTCTTGGCCGAAGAGTTCCCGCTCAACGCCGGCCTCCTCGACGATCCGTCGGCAGATCGGGCGGTCATACTCGCCGCCCACGCTCCAGGGTTTCATCTCCTCGCCGATTGAAACTCGATAAATGGGCTCCATATTCCTCACGCCAAAGAACGGCACAGGACAATGGATGAATCCCGCCCATAACCGCCACTCTGTCAGAGAGAGCCCGCCTGGCCCACTCCGAACGATGTTCGACGTTCGATCGAGGGCGCCGATGCCCCATACTCTATCCCCGTAATGCCCGGTCAGCAAGACTCGTCCTTGCAGATGGGACCGCGCCGCGACGAAGTGCATCTCTTCTCCATAGGCGTTGGCGGCAAGAAACGGAACCTCCGAGAACGGATCCTTTCGCCAGGCTGTGCGATCGAGCACGATGGAACTCAGGCCAAGACGCGTCGCGATGGTCTCGCCGCTATCGGAAAGACCCTCTCTCCCCTGGTGGAACGTAAGCACTTGCGTATTGCCCATCGCTCGAGCCAGCACGGCGATAGTGGGCGAGTCATACCCCACGGACAGGGTGCCCAAGGGAAGATAGGGCCACTTACGCAATGGGTCTGCCATGTTCAGGCTCATGGCGCTGAGGGAGGTTTCTAGAAAACATCTGTACTCTTTGAAGGTGCCGAAGGTTCTGTCTCCAAACGGCTTCTCTGTTACGTCGAGCGAATGGCCGTTCCATCGAAGATTATGAAAATACGTCAGGCGGAGGGAACCCTGGGTCGTCTGGAGGTGAGAGTTATATTTTTGAAGCCCCGCTGCAATCGAGCGGAAGCTCGAATAGTACTCGGCCGAGAGGGGATCGACGGAAAGATTCAACGTGGCGCAAAGCGCGACCAGAGAATTGGAGACGTAGACATATTTCCCGGCGCGGAAGGACACTAAGCGGTCGACGGTAGAGCCGGAGGGAATAAAGGTGACGGTTCCTGCCGACATTCGACCGCCGGACCCAAACACGAGGTCTGTTTGGTCAAAGCGGCCTTCCTCGAACGGGCCGGTCCAGACCGCTTCAGCAAACCAATCCTGCGCGGTTTCGACGCGGCTGCCGTGCGCGAGCACCACTTCGGTGTCGGAACATTGTGCCACCCAAGCCAGTGACGGCCATCCTAAGACGTGTGTGAATCGAAGCTGGATACCCATATATCCGGGACAACTCTATACGACGATTGGTATGACTGCGACGTGCCGGAGGAGGAGTACCTCGCCAACCGGCTCTCATTGGAGGGTAGTCTCTGCACGTAAAAGTGTTGATCATGGCGTGTCGCGACCCCGCGGACGAGTTGAAAAGTGAGTGTGTATCCCTCGCCAACCGTCATGTTCGCGGCGCAAGACGATCGTTGCTCGTCCCTCTCTCAGATAACTGCTCCCATCCTCCGCAAATCCGCGTGATGCCCATGGTGCGGCAACCCATGCCAGATCATCCCGTGCTTCAATGTGCATGTGCTCGTAATCAAACTCAAAGTCATAAGTAACGTTCCAGATACGGCGCCACTGCTGATCGATGAGCTGCTCCAGGCCTACAGCGATATGAGCCACCGTACCGAAGCTCACGATGTTGTGGCTACAGAGAATGCGACCGCGCTCAAAATCACGAGCCCGCACGCACGCTGCGAAATCTCTTAACCACGCCATAACAGGCTCCGACATAACACGCTCCGAGATTGATTCCGATGGCGACGGTAATCCGCTTCCGACCGCGGCCTATCGAACCACCGTACCGACCGATGAAGCTATGCGCCCTCATTAGTTTGGACGGAGCAGAACTATGATTTGACCCCACCTGTCGAGAATTCCAACGCGCCCGAGCATGATTAGGTGGCGGAAAGTCGTGTCATAACACAGCAGACCCATACCTGACACGTAACGAACTACTGCTAGTGAAATCGGAAACGTCTGGGCTTACAGCCACCGTCGCGAAGGCCGCTAACCTACGCTAACCAAACCGGTGATGTCAAAGCGCGTGTGCAAATCGGCGAAGGATGCGCTGGCGCTACTCTATATTGAATCGGTTATAGACGAAAATAATCCGCTCCACACTCTGCACATTCACGAGACACATATTGGTCGGGTCAGACGCTGGACATCAACGAAACAGCGTTCAATGACATTCGTTGTCCGGGACCACAATGATGGGATCCTACGTTGGCCGCGCACGGTACAAGATCCGACCCCTACTGCCATTTTCGCACCATTCTTCTGATTTTCTTGTCTCATTTTCTGCCCGACTCTAAAGTGTAGAGATGATCGCGGGAAATACCTCCTCGACCCACTGTCCGAAATGTCAGGCGGAACAAAGTGAGAAGGCAGAGGAGTGCGTGCGTTGCGGCATCATCTTCGCCAAGTACCGGCCGAATGCGGTGAGGGTCCGTGTTCCAGCATCCTCACCATCGGTCGATCGCTCTCAGTGGTTTCTGACGGCCAAGCAGTGGTTGATCGAATCGGACACGACGACCGATTCGATGACATTCTACGGTCGGGCAGCTGTGTTTGTGGTCATGCTCTGGTGGGGTTGGAAGTTCATCGTGACGCCCTTGGAAACGAACTACACCGGTGAATCATTTCTCCATCTGATCAATCTGCCCTTTCACGAAGCTGGACATGTGATCTTCATCCCGTTTGGTCGTTTCATGGCGATTCTCGGCGGGAGTCTCGGTCAGATTCTCATGCCGATCATCTGTCTCGGCACGTTTCTTCTCAAGACCCGCGACCCGTTCGGCGCCTCCGTCGCGTTGTGGTGGACGGCCGAGAGCATGATGGATATCGCTCCTTACATCAACGACGCGCGGGCGCTTGACCTCATGCTCATCGGCGGAGTGACCGGAAAGGAAACCGACGGGCACGACTGGAACAATATTCTGACGATGCTGGACTTATTGGAATGGGATCACCGGTTGGCTCATCTCAGGTATAACGTCGGCATTCTCCTCATGCTTGGTTCCTTCCTCTGGGGAGCCGCTCTCTTGTTGCGCCAATATCGTAGGCTGTCCGCCTAACTCGCCTCACGTTCACTGCTCCGATACCATTCCTTTTCGTGGTCAAGGTGCGAGCCATCCGCCAATACCTTCTTGTTTTGCACGAGTCTTGATCCCTTCTTGACGATCCGGTCTTCTATTTTGACACCATTTTTACGACGAAGTTTGTAGGGTAGTTGTGAAAGGAAGTCACGCCGCCATGGACATCGTCACCATCGCGCTGTCGGTCGGGTTCTTTCTGCTCTGCGCCCGGCTGATATTGGGTTTAGATCGCCTAAATGGAAAATAGAGATGGATGCGATGTATGCACTGGGCGGAATGGTGTCGGCGGGGCTCCTGGTCTATCTCATGGTCGCGTTATTGAAGGCTGAATGGTTCTGATGACGATGAACGCCATTCTGCAAGTGCTCGTGTTTTTTACCGTGCTGCTGGCTCTCGTCAAACCGCTCGGCTGGTACATGGCGAGAGTCTATGAAGGCACACCCTGCGGCCTAGACTATCTCCTCGCTCCCGTTGAACGAACCTTGTACCGGTTTTGCGGCGTTCGACCGGCCGATGAAATGGATTGGAAAAGCTACGGGATCGCCATACTGCTGTTCAATGCAGCGGGGCTCTTGCTGCTGTATGGCTTGCAGCGCCTACAGAGTATTTTACCCCTCAACCCGGCTCACCTTGGTGCCGTCGCTCCCGACCTGGCCTTTAATACGGCCGTGAGTTTCGTGACTAACACCAACTGGCAGGCGTATGGCGGAGAAACCACCCTGACATACCTGACCCAGATGCTCGGCATGACCGTGCAAAACTTCGTCTCCGCAGCCACCGGGATGGCGGTGCTCGTCGCATTGATCCGAGGCCTCAGACGTCATACGTCAACGACGCTTGGAAATTTCTGGAGCGATCTGGTTCGTAGCACGCTCTACATTCTTCTGCCGCTTGCTCTACTCGTATCCCTCCTACTGGTGTCCCAGGGAGTTGTCCAGACCTTCGATTCATATCAGACAGTAACCGTCCTGCAGCCATCCGGTTACGACAAAGCCGTGATAGGTGGGAACGGCCAAGCGATCCTCGATGAGCAGGGGAAGCCGAAGGTCGAACACATAACCCTACTTGAGCAAGTCATTGCGGTAGGTCCGGTGGCTTCCCAAATCGCGATCAAGCAACTCGGCACGAACGGTGGCGGGTTCTTCAACGTAAACTCTGCTCATCCGTTCGAGAATGCTACACCACTGTCCAACTTCATTGAAGTCTTGGCCATTCTCCTCATTCCGGCCTCGCTTTGCTACACGTTCGGTCGGATGGTGAACGATACCCGCCAAGGCTGGGTCCTGCTCGCCGTCATGACCATTCTTCTGCTGTGTTTTGTTCCCCTAGGATGGTGGGCGGAGCAAAGCGGCAATCCGTTGCTCGCCGATCTCGGTGTGGATCAGCAGCCTCAAGCCGGCCAAGCCGGCGGCAACATGGAAGGAAAAGAGATGCGATTCGGCATCACCGATTCGGTTCTGTGGTCTGCTGTGACGACGGCTGCGTCCAATGGCGCGGTGAACTCCGTGCACGATTCGTATACTCCATTGGGTGGACTCGTGCCGCTGTTCCTCATGCAATTCGGCGAGGTGGTCTTCGGCGGAGTCGGCTCGGGACTGTACGGCATGATCGTCTTCGCCATCATCGCCGTGTTCGTTGCGGGATTGATGGTTGGACGGACGCCGGAGTACCTGGGAAAGAAGATCGAGCCCTATGAGATGAAGATGGCTGCACTGTTGATTTTGATCGTGCCCATTGTTGTCTTGGGTCTCACAGCAGTCGCAGTCAGCACTGAAGCAGGTCGATCATCGATCTTGAATGCCGGTCCTCACGGGTTTAGCGAAGTGCTGTATGCCTATACGTCCCAGGGCAACAATAACGGGAGCGCGTTCGCAGGGCTCAATGCCAATACTCCCTTTTACAACCTCACCGGTGGAATCGCGATGCTGATATCCCGGTTCTGGCTCGCTATTCCGACTCTGGCGCTCGCAAGTTCGATGGCCCGCAAGAAACCAGTTCCAACTGGTCCCGGGACCTTGCCGACCCACACCCCGTTGTTTGTTGTTCTTTTGATCAGCGTCGTGGTGATGGTCGGATCCCTCACGTTTCTACCCGCTCTGGCCTTGGGGCCGATCGTTGAGGAGCTGATGATGAGAGGACGGTAACAAGGATCGACATGAGTATGGCTGCTTCGCATAAAGCTTCCCGATCATTGTTCAATGTTTCGATCGTCAGCCAGGCGTTGCAGGCCGCCGTCCTCAAACTTGATCCCCGCCACCAAGTCAAAAACCCCGTCATGTTCGTGGTGTGGGTTGGGAGCGTCGTGACGACCCTTCTGTTTCTGCAGGCGATGATCGGAGCGGGGGAAGCTCCGGCCTGGTTCATTTTTGCCATCACCCTCTGGCTGTGGTTCACGGTCCTCTTCGGAAACTTTGCGGAAGCGATGGCGGAAGGTCGAGGAAAGGCCCAGGCCGATTCGCTGCGGCGTGCGCGCCGGGAGCTCACCGCCAAGAAACTTGGTTCGGTTGATTTCGAAAGCGAGCACCATGCCGTGCGGAACCGTCAGTTTCAGCGAGGCGATGCCTTCAGCGTTGTGTCAGCGAATCAACTCAAGCAAGGAGATGTGTTCCTCGTGGAGGCAGGAGATTTCATCCCCGCAGATGGCGAGGTCGTGGTGGGGGTGGCGTCAGTGAATGAGAGCGCTATCACGGGTGAGAGCGCGCCCGTCATTCGAGAAAGCGGCGGCGATCGGAGCGCCGTTACGGGGGGCACGAAGGTACTGTCCGACTGGCTCATCGTTCGTGTCACGGCCATCCCCGGAGAAAGCTTCCTGGATCGAATGATTGCGATGGTCGAAGGAGCCAAGCGTCAGAAAACGCCGAATGAAATTGCCCTGACCATTCTGCTGGCAGCGCTTACGATCATGTTCCTGCTGGCTACGGTCACTCTGTTGCCGTTCTCTCTGTACAGTGTGCAGGCCATGGGGCAGGGGACGCCAATTACGGTGACTGTGTTGATCGCACTCTTGATCTGTCTGATTCCGACCACCATCGGGGCTCTCCTCTCAGCCATTGGGATTGCCGGTATGGACCGCATGGTGCAAGCCAACGTCATCGCCATGTCGGGAAAAGCTGTTGAAGCGGCCGGCGACGTGGACGTTCTGCTGCTTGATAAGACCGGGACCATTACGTTGGGCAACCGTCAGGCGACCGCTTTTCTTCCGGCGGAAGGAATAGACGCCCACACGCTGGCGGATGCAGCCCAGCTCTCGTCGCTGGCGGATGAGACACCGGAGGGCCGCAGCATCGTCATCTTGGCCAAAGAGAAGTATGGATTACGCGCGCGGGAGATCCGTGAGATAGGCGCCAAATTCATTCCCTTTACGGCACAAACCCGCATGAGTGGAGTCGATCTGAACGGACGGGAAATCCGCAAAGGATCGGCCGATGCCATTGAAGCTTATGCCACATCGAAAGGTGGACACTTCTCGCAATTCGTGAATTCCCTTGTGGAGTCAATCGCGAAGCAAGGCGGGACTCCTCTCGTCGTGGCAGAGAATGCAAAAGTGCTCGGAGTAATCGCGCTCAAGGATATCGTGAAGGGCGGGATCAAGGAGCGGTTCGGTGAGCTACGCCGGATGGGCATCAAGACGGTCATGATCACCGGCGACAACCCCCAAACAGCCGCGGCCGTGGCGGCAGAGGCCGGGGTCGATGATTTTCTAGCGCAAGCAACCCCGGAAGCCAAGCTCAAGTTGATCCGCGATCTTCAGGCCCAAGGTCGTCTCGTGGCCATGACGGGGGACGGAACGAACGACGCGCCGGCCCTGGCGCAAGCCGATGTGGCGGTCGCCATGAATACGGGAACGCAAGCAGCGAAGGAAGCCGGGAATTTGGTCGATCTGGATTCCAATCCGACCAAGCTCATTGAAATCGTGGAGATCGGCAAACAGTTGCTGATGACACGCGGCGCCTTGACCACCTTCAGTATCGGCAACGATGTGGCCAAATACTTTGCCATCATTCCTGCGGCCTTCGCCACGACCTATCCGGTACTCGGTGCCTTGAACGTCATGCAGCTGGCGACCCCGCAGAGCGCGGTCCTGTCCGCCGTCATCTTCAATGCCCTGGTCATCATCGCACTGATTCCACTCGCGCTACGAGGCATCACGTATCGACCGATCGGGGCAGAGTTGCTGCTCCGGCGGCATCTCCTGATCTATGGGTTGGGCGGGGTGGTGGTGCCATTCGTCGGCATCAAACTGATCGACATGATGTTGGTGGCCCTGCATGTGGTGTAGTCAGGGCGTCGATTAGGTCGCTCAGAGAGAGGGACAAAGCATGAAGGAACAGCTACGACCCGCCCTCACTATGTTGCTGCTTCTGACCATCTTGACGGGACTTATCTATCCGCTGGCCGTCACAGGGTTGGCCAACGTGTTTTACCCAGACCAGGCGAACGGCAGCATGATCGTGCATGAAGGCAAGATGATCGGGTCCAAGCTAATCGGACAGTACTTTGACAGACCGGAATATTTTTGGAGCCGTCCGTCGGCGACTATACCGTTTCCCTACAACGCCGCTGCGTCGGGAGGCTCCAACCTCGGACCGACGAACCCGCTATTGGTCGAAGCGATCAAAGCAAGAATGGCCGCCTTGCGAGCCGCAGATTGCAACAATGATGTGCCAATTCCTGTCGACCTGGTCACCGCCTCCGGGAGCGGGTTGGACCCCCATATCAGCCCCGCTGCCGCCCTCTACCAAATCAAGCGTGTGGCCCGTGTGAGAGATCTGGATGAGATCATCGTACAAGAGCTGGTAGCCCAGCACGTAGAAAAACGCCAATTTGGATTGCTGGGAGAACGCAGAGTCAATGTTTTGCTGTTGAATCTTGCGCTCGATGCGTTGCCCCACTGAATCAATTCCACGTTGAAATCTCCGACACAGTGAGGATGTGTTGTGTGGTCATTATTCATCCTATTTCTACTTGCGATTTGGGCGATGGCCTTCTTGATCTGGCTGTTGTGGAAATGGCTGCCACCAAGCAGTAGGGTGCGCCGTCCTCCTCAGGATCCCGCCGCCAAGCCATGAGCATTTCCGAAGCCTATCCAAGTGACGTAAAATTGGCCGGGATGGTGCCGATCCAGTAGACGAAGAACTGGATTCGTTGCAAGTCCCTTAGTCAGGGCTTTGTTGAAATATCTCAGGTCACCAGGAACACAGGTCAGCAATGGATACGCAACGCCCAGATCCCGACGCGCTGCTTAAGCGTGTGCAGGCTGAAGAGGCCCGACAGGTGCAGGGAAAGCTCAAAGTGTTTTTCGGCGCGAACCCCGGCGTGGGGAAGACGTATGCCATGTTGGAGGCCGCACATGAGCAACGGCGAGACGGCGTGGATGTCGCCATCGGCGTCGTCGAGACGCACGGCCGCACGGAGACCGAGGCTCTGGTGAGCGGACTGGAACTCATACCGCGCCGCGCGGTCGAGTATCGCGGTACGACACTCCTGGAATTCGATCTCGATGCGGCGCTGGCGCGCCGTCCAACCGTTATCCTCATGGATGAACTTGCACACAGCAACACACCGGGTTTACGTCATGCCAAACGGTGGCAGGATGTGCTGGAGCTCCTCAAGGCGGGCATCACGGTGTACACCACGGTGAACGTACAGCACTTGGAAAGCTTGAATGATGTGGTTGCGCAGATTACGGGCGTGCGCGTGCGGGAGACCATCCCGGATTCCGTGCTCGAGCGGGCGGATGATGTGGAGTTGATCGACCTTCCCCCGGATGACCTCCTCCAACGACTCAAAGACGGTAAGGTCTATGTCCCGGAACAGATTCAGCATGCCATTCAGAATTTTTTTGCGAAGGGCAATCTGATCGCGCTTCGTGAACTCGCCCTGCGGCGCACTGCCGAACGGGTTGATCAGCAGATGGAAGTGTACAGACGCGATCATGCAGTGGTGCGAACCTGGCCGGCGGCAGAAACCATCATGGTGTGCGTGAACATGAAACCCCGCGGTCCGCGTTTGATCCGCGCCGCCCGTCAGATGGCCACGGATCTTCATGCCAAGTGGATCGCAGTGTATGTGCAGATTCCCCGTCACCTGCGCTCACCACAAATCGAACGGGATCGTCTAGTACAGACGCTCCGGTTGGCGGAGCAGTTGGGGGCTGAAGCAGTGACGCTCTCGGGTGAACATGTCGCCCAGGAAATTCTGAGCTATGCGCGAAGCCGCAATGCCACCAAGATCATCGTTGGAAAGCCGGTGCGGCCTCTCTGGAAGGAATGGATCTTCGGCTCTGTGGTATCGGAACTGGTCCATCAGAGCGGGGACATCGATGTGTATGTCATTACAGGGGAAGCGGGAGAAGGCGAACCGGTTGCCCGACGGAGTCTCGCGAGAACCAGTGAAACGGATGGGTATGTCAACGCGTTGTTCGGAGTGCTGATTGCCACAGCCATCGACTGGTTGATGTTTCCGTATTTCTCGGCCGAGAACCTGATCATGATGTATCTCATCGCCGTGATCGCCATCGCGATTCGTTGCGGCCGCGGCCCATCGGTGCTTGCGTCGGTCTTGAGTGTAGCAACGTTCGACTTCTTCTTTGTGCCGCCGTATTACTCCTTCTCCGTCTCGGACATTCAATACCTGTTGACCCTAGGAGTCATGTTAGTGGTGGCGCTGGTCATCAGTAATCTCACGGTGCGGTTGCATCATCAGGCCGCTTTGTCCCGCTATAGGGAGAGACGCACCGGAGTGCTGTACGCGATGAGTCGAGATCTCGCCACGCATCGGGGAACGGACATGCTGACCCAGCTTGCGGTCGCGCATCTCCGGGAGGTATTCGACGCACAGATCGCTATCTTTCTGGCGGATGCCAACAAGAGAGTACAGCTTCAGCGCGGCGAGCAGTTGTATTTCGAGCTTGACCCCAAGGAATCAGGGGTCGCGCAGTGGGTGTTCGACCACAATGAGCGAGCCGGATTCGGTACCGATACGTTGCCGGGGACCAGCGCATTGTATCTCCCGTTGGTCGGCTCAGGCGGAGCGATCGGAGTCATTGCCGTGCGGCCGAAGGACCCTGCGCTCCTGCTCGATCCCGAACAACTTCATCTTCTGGAATCTCTGGTGAATCAAACGGCATTGGCGATCGAAAGGACTCGGTTATCCGAAGAAGCTCAGCAAGCGCACGTGGCGGCCGAAACCGAGCGCATGCGCAGCGCTATTCTCAGTTCGGTGTCCCACGACCTGCGAACGCCGCTCGCCACCATCAGTGGCGCCGCCAGCAGTTTGGTGACGGGGCAGGAAGCTCTCAATGTCGCAGCCCGGCAGGATCTCGCTCGATCCATCTATCGAGAGGCTGACCGCCTGGATCGTTTACTGAAGAACCTTCTCAATATGATGCGGCTCGAAGCGGGAGCTATACGGCTCAGTAAAGAGTGGCATCCTCTGGATGAAATCATCGGTGCAGCCCTGTCCATGCTGGAGGGACGATTCCCCGAACATATCGTCAACACGGACCTTCCTGCCGAACTGCCGTTGCTGTTGGCCGATGGGGTACTCCTGGAGCAAGTGATTATCAATCTTGTGGAGAATGCCGTGAAGTATGCGCCTGCCGGAACCGAAATTGGTCTGACGGCGTCGATGACCGATCACCAGGTTGTCGTGGAAGTCGCTGATCGGGGCCCCGGCATCCCTGCCGGAGAGGAGGCACTGATTTTTGATAAGTTCTATCGCGGAAAATCTGCTCGGGAGGGAGGAGTCGGGCTGGGTCTGACCATTTGTCGCGGCATCGTTGAAGCGCATGGCGGCCGCATCTGGGCTCAACATCGGCCGGGCGGGGGCGCGCTGATTCGGTTCTCGATCCCCATGCCGGACGAGCAACCGACTGTCGAACGAGAGGCTGACGCAAATTCGGTGAGTTGACCGGGAAGGGGTGACGCGAGAAGTGTGATGTCTTATGTCACAACAAGCAACGATACTTCTGATCGAAGATGAACCGGAGATCCGGCGGTTTCTTAGGACCTCCTTACCGGCACATGGTTTCCGACTCCATGAAGCCGCGACGGGGAAGGATGGGCTCATCGAAATCAAGGCGAGAAACCCGGATCTCATCCTTCTGGATCTCGGTCTCCCAGATCTCGATGGAACCGAGATGATCCGCCAGCTGCGGGAGTGGACGCAGATTCCCATTATCGTGCTGTCGGCTCGAGACCAGGAACAGGCGAAAGTGGCGGCGCTCGACCTGGGCGCGGACGACTACGTCACCAAGCCGTTCGGAGTGAACGAACTTCTTGCACGGATGCGAGCGGCGCTTCGCCATGCGTCCCGAACAGCCGAAAGCGGCGATTCGGTGTTTACCCTCGGCGATCTGAAGGTGGATCTCGGGCGTCGGCAGGTGTATGTTTCAGGGAAAGAAGTTCATCTGACCCCGATCGAATATAAGTTGCTCAGCACCTTGATCCGGTATGCCGGTAAGGTGCTGACCCATCGTCAACTGTTGAAGGAAGTCTGGGGGCCGCTCCATGTGGAAGAAGGTCATTATCTGCGCGTGTATATGCGCCAGTTGAGAAACAAACTGGAAAAGACCCCCGCCCATCCCCGCTATCTTGTTACGGAGCTTGGAGTCGGATATCGACTTCGGACAGAGTGATCTCACTGCTACCTTACGCCGCACTGACAGTCGCAGCATCGGTTTTTATCCCGTTTTGATGCCTGACCCAGTATAGTTTGTGTGTCGAGCTTCTACCGGTTCTTTCGAGGGCGCACATAATGTGGGTAGGCGCTGGTCCGTTATCTCCGGTTGATGTGAAGATAATCGGTCGACGAGACCGATGCCGCAAACATCTCCGCTGCTTGTTGATCGTCTGTGCGGTACTCGCAACGGCGCCTGTCTCTAAGGCTCAGGACTTGAGCCAGCAGTCGAAGGAAAATCCCACGTCTTTGAATCGTTCGTCGAATTCCGAGGATGCCGGGACGGCCAACTGGCACTATGGCGCCTATCTCGATGTGAGTTACATCGGGAATTTCAATTTTCCCGACAACCACCTCTGGCGCAGCCGGACCACCGCATTCCAGCATAACGAGGTTTCACCCAACATGGGATTGGCGTATGTGCGAAAGGATGCGGGAGAGTCTTCGCGGTGGGGCATGGAGCTTGGCTTCCAAGGCGGTCGAGATTCGGAGGAGTTTGCATTCCTGGCTGGTGAAAGGCGAGTCGATGGGGCGGACGTGCTCAGACATGTGAGCCGGGCGAATGTGTCGTATCTGGCTCCGGTCGGAAAGGGAATGCTGATCACCGCCGGCCTGTTCAACAGCCTGATGGGGTACGAGTCGCTGTATGCAAAAGACAACGCCAACTACACACGGTCGTGGATCGCGGACAATACACCGTACATGATGTTCGGGGTGAATGCTCAGTATCCTGTGAACGATGCTCTCACCATTACTGCTTTTATCGTCAACAGTTATTATCATCTCGCGCACCCGAACGATCTCCCGAGCTACGGGGGGAGATGGACCTGGAAAGCCACGCCGCGGCTCACGCTGACCCAAACACTCTACGGAGGACCGGATCAGACGCAGACATCCTTGGAGTTCTGGCGTCTGTATGGGAATCACATTCTGGAATGGAAAGGTGACGATGTGACGGTGGCGGCGTCTTTTGATATCGGAACAGAGAGCATCGTAGGTCAACCCGGTAGCCCACGAACCTTTGTCATGGGGGGCAACATGGTGGTGAGATGGCATGTCACCGGTCCTTGGTCTGTGGCGCTGCGCCCCGAGTTCTACTGGGATCGGAATGGTCGTTGGACGGGAGCCGAGCAGTTCGTAAAGGCCATCACGTCTACCGTCGAGTACAAGTTCCCGTACAAATGGATGAATACGATAATACGAGTCGAACATCGTTACGATGAATCAACCGGAGTCGGTGGCGGGTTTTTCAAGAACGGCGAGATCCGTCCCGGTGTAAATGAACTTGCGCCAGGGCAACATCTGTTCTTACTGGGAATGCTTCTAAGCTTGGACTCACCGTGAGTGTGGGATGGAGTGCGAGAACTCTTCTGCCCATAACGGGAGTTGATCGACGATTCGCCGACTGATCGTCTGTATGGCGTGCTCTTTGGCCTCTTTGAGGGCGGCGTTATCCTCGACCAAGACCGCCGAGCCGACCAGCTTTGCGACTCCCTCCGCTGACTGGATGGGTGCCTGCCATTCGGAACGGACAGCTAACAAGCTTCCGGTGACCATGACCAACGCGGTGCTTTCAGTGCCGGGAGCGAGATAGGCGCCGATCAGGGTTGGATAAAACCACGCATAGCGGTTGTTGTACCGATCGACGGCGGCTGCACCATCTACGATCAAGATTATATCGGCTCCATAACGCGCGCCGAGCTGTCTGACTCCACGGATATTCTCTGCTCGCAACGTCGCATCCATCAGTACGAAGGTGTCAGCCAGTATGTGCTGATCGCGCAATGGCGCCAGTTGGCGGAGAAGCTGGTCTCGATCCGCACTCAGCCATTCGACTTTGCTGATGGATGGTCGACTCGGAAAATCGTGACCCGCAAAAAACACACCGAGGCGAAATGGCGGAGATAGACGAGATTCTTGGTTTGCGAGAGACATGTTTTTGGGATTAGGAGCGGGATCTACGCGAAGGGCTTCGATCATCGCAGCCCGATCGAACCCGTGGCTCCTCGCGCAGCCGGCCGATACGGTCATCGTCAGTGCAAGGGCAATCGAGAGGCGTAGTCCTACTACCCACGCACTCATTGGTTGAAGCGCCTCACGCTATCAGAATCCGCTTCCATCTCTGAACTCGATGATGAATTCGACCACATGTCTCCCAAAAGGCTGTTTACACGGCCACTCGATGGAATGCCCGCAGGCTATCGGAAGGAAGGACCTAATCCGCGATTGGGAGAATGCGATCGACCACTGCCTGCACGATTCCTTCTTCCTCGGTCACCACCTTCAACCCTTTGAAACTGAGGTAGTATCCTCCATGACTTGGCGCCTGAATCGTGGCACCCACTTCGACGCGATCTCCCTCCTCAACTTCCGGGTCACGGACGAGGGGTCTGCCGCAAATACCCAATACTGCCACTGGGATAGTCGCTGCATCCTCTTCGAGGCGAAACAAATAGGCTCCATAACAACTGTCTCCATTCGGAACTGTGTAGGGGGCCAAGGGCTGCACATCACGCACGACGCCCTGTAACGTGACATGCCGAAGGTGGTAGCCCCGTGGCTCATCAAGTATCTGCTGGATGCTGGTCGGTTCCTCTGCCCACGAGAGTAGCGGTGTGCCGGTTGTCATGAGCATCAGCATGAAGCCTACAAGATGAGCGACAACACGGACCGGCGTGATCATGATGGATGAACGGCATTCTATCATCTTCGATTGAATCCCGCGGCCGCTTTCTCTTCCAATTCGTGATCGCTATAATCCACAACTTTCAGTCAAGGAGGATCACTCGTATGGTGAATCAGCGTCAGCTCCGGACGTTCATACATGAATCACGGCCGGGATTTGAGGATCTTTTGGGTCAGATGGTGAAGGTTCCGTCGATCAGTATGGACTCATCCCGAACGGGCGATATGCGGCGCATGGCCGATCTCGCGGCTCAGTATTTGGCGGGGATAGGCGCCGAGGTGCAAGTGGTAGAAACCGGTGGATACCCTCTCATCTCTGGTGGATGGACAACAGGGGCTGAGCATCCGACCGTCACGATCTACAATCATCTGGATGTGCAACCGACGCAGGAGCCGGAATGGAAGCACGCGCCGTTCGAGTTTAGGAATGAGCATGGCATGTACCATGGTCGAGGCGCCACCGATGACAAGGGGCCGGCTCTTACGGCGTTGTTCGGTGCTCGGTATGTCATCGAGCAAGGTTTGCCGATCAACATCCGTTTTCTATGGGAACTGGAAGAGGAGATCGGGAGTCCGCATTTTGCCGAGGGACTTAAGGACCGCGTGGCCGTCCCAAGACCGGATTCCGTCGTCGTCTCGGATACCATCTGGATTGCCAAGGGACGGCCTGCGGTACCATACGGCTTGCGCGGTCTGCTCGGCGCGCGACTGGTCTTGCGCACCGGGGAGAAAGACGCCCATTCGGGTGTGACCGGAGGCGCAGCTCGCAATCCCCTGGCTGAGTTGATGGAGGTCGCGAATACCTGCCTTGATGCCAAGACCGGCAGAGTGAAGATACCGGGCTTTTATGACGAGGTCGTTGAGCCTACAAAGGAGGAGATCAAGAACTTCCTCAAGTCCGGCTTTCAAGTAAAACGCTTCAAAGAAGCCTACGGATTCCGGTCTTTGCGTACGCAGGATCCCGCCGATATCATGCGACGAATTTGGGCATCTCCGACCTTCGAAATTCATGGTCTCAGTGGGGGATATCATGGGCAAGGCGTTAAAACGGTTGTGCCGGGTCATGCCGAACTCAAGGTCAGTATGCGCCTGGTCCCAAACCAAACGCCCGAGAAGATATTTGCCATGCTGAAGAAGCATGTGGCTCGCGTGAATCCCAGTGTGAAAGTGGAACGAGAAGGCATGCTTCAGCCATTTAAGGGTGATTTTGCCGGGCCCTACGTGGATTGTGTGAAGCGCGCCATAAAAGCAGGGTTCGGTAAGGATCCGGCCTTTGTGCGAGAAGGAGGATCAATCGGGGCAGTGGTGACCATGCAGAAAGCCTGGAAGGCTCCTATCCTCTTCATGGGTTTGAGCTTGCCGGAACATGGGTATCACGCTCCCAACGAATATTATGATTGGGGGCAAGCCTCTGGGGGGATGAAGGCGTTCGCGCACTATTTCTCGGAATTAGCAAAGAGAGGGAAAGGATAGAGCCTGTTTTTAGCAGTTTGAACATCCTGCCGAGGGGGGCAAATGGTCAGTTTTTGAACATTGTTTCGCAAAATTTGTTTGGCTGTGTCGTTTCTCATCTTGCCGTTGACTGCATGGCTCTATGCTCAGGCGAGGATGCTGCCCTAATTCATTGCAAATCAATATGATACCTGGAAGGAGGCTTTCCAGGCTGGGCATGGATGTTGCTGCAGCATATATCAGAGGACTAGGGATAGTTGGAGTGGTGGCAATGCTAAAGTTGATTGTATAACGGCGCTTGGGTATCCTGAGCATCCCATGGATGCCGAAACGACCAATGTGGTAGTTGTTATGGTCACAACGCCAAGCCAAGATGAAGCGATCAAGATTGCCGATCAATTGGTGAAATCTCACCTAGCGGCCTGCGCATCAACGATTCCCACGATTCGTTCAATATATTGGTGGGAGGGGAAAATCGTGAATGATCAGGAAGCGCTACTCCTGATCAAGACCACCTCGGATAAATTCACTTCCCTTCAGGAGACAATCCAAAAGATGCATTCTTACAAGGTGCCGGAAATCATAGCCCTTCCGGTAATTAAAGGGTTTCCACCGTATCTTGAGTGGGTTCACCGTGAGACATCCTAGATAATGTGGTTGAAACTGTTCGGTTGAAACACTATTTTAGGCATTGACCATAGGTGACGAATTCGGTAACTTCCCAGGTGAAACCAGGTGGACCTGTCAGGCATAGAATAGATTAGGTAGGGGGACGAAGGCTATGAGTCAGACAAACGGTCCAGAAGGCGATGCCTATACGGTCGTAGTTTTTCGAGGGTCCACTGCAAAACCCCTTCGCTTCAGTTTTTCGAAGAAGCTTCTCCGTAGGTTGCTTGTGTGTGTGGGGCTGGTCGTTCTTGCCGATCTCCTTGTGGTCTCTCACTACGTTATTAGAACGGGAGAAGTATGGGAACTGGCTGCCTTTCGTACTGAAGCAATGAGTGCACGAGAGCAGACTGCGGCATTCACGAGCGCCATTGATGATCTGAAGAAACGCATTGGGGCCATGAATGAGGTAAATCAAAGACTTCGGGTCATGCTCGGAATAGAGGTTCCTAAGTCAGGCGATATGGTCAATGGTCGAGGTGGTGAGGAAGTGCCGCTTCCTGAGGAAGGGGGCATACCCCGCGCCAACGGGAACAACCCCATGGACCCCATGCCAAGCTCTATGGAGCGTCCGGAGGGAACCACCGAGCAATCCTCTGCCAGCATTGAACCATCTCCAAATGACGTGGCGGTAGTGGCCGCAGTCAAGGAAGGCCTGGAATGGCTTTCGAAAGCCGCGACGGCACAAGAGCGCATGTTGAACGAGTTATCGCAAGCTGCCGAGCAACGCTCAACTCGCTGGGCCTCCACACCTTCGATTTGGCCTGTGAGAGGGTGGGTAACGTCGGGGTTTGGTCCTCGAATTTCTCCGTTTACGGAAAAGCCGGCCTGGCATGACGGATTGGATATCGGGGCCGCGCCAAACACTCCGGTCCGTGCTCCCGCTCAAGGAAGGATTACATCCATAGGATACGATCCTAAGCTTGGGCACATGGTCCGTGTAGACCATGGCTATGGAGTTGAAACTCTTTATGGGCACTTAGCGAAGGCATTGGTGAAGGAAGGCCAGAGAGTGGATCGCGGTGATGTTATTGCGCTTGTCGGGAGCTCGGGCCTTTCCACAGGTCCTCACCTCCACTACATGGTGAAATTGAACGGACAGGCGCTTGACCCCACCAAGTACATCCTAGAGTAACAGAGAGTCAGACGTTCTCAGTGTGAAAGTCTGAGTTGTTCCTACCCGAAGGTCGCTAACCTCACTCCAATCCGCTTCTTGACGAGACTCCATGCTGTATTGCCGTCAGGTAACATCTAAATCGTAAACCAGAAAGACAGCCCTTGACCGACCTCGATATCGCGCAGTCTGTCAATCCCCGCCCTATCGTCGATATCGGTTCTCACCTCGGGATACGTGCCGAAGAACTCACCCTCTACGGGCGGGATAAGGCAAAAGTGTCGCTTCAGGCATTGGAGCGCCTCAAGGCTGTGCCGAAGGGGCGGTATGTCCTCGTCACAGCGATTAATCCAACACCGTTAGGGGAGGGGAAGACCACGACCTCGATAGGTCTTGCCATGGGGCTTTCACGGCTGGGGCATCGGACGGCGCTTACTCTTAGACAGCCCTCCCTCGGGCCCGTGTTTGGAGTGAAGGGTGGGGGTACCGGCGGGGGGCGCGCCCAAGTTATTCCGATGGAGGATATCAACCTTCACCTAACCGGTGATGCCCATGCAGTCGCCGCCAGCCATAATCTTCTGTCAGCGTTCCTCGATAATCATCTGTTTCACGGAAATGCGCTCTCGATCGACCCTCAACGGGTCACATGGCCTCGGACTCTGAGTATCAGTGATCGAGCTCTCAGGGGGGTCTTGCTGGGAGAGGAATCAGGCAGGCGCCTGGGGCAGTTTGTCATTACCGAGGCATCAGAAATCATGGCAGCGCTGGCCTTGGCAAAAGATCATCGAGACCTCCGTGGCCGACTTGGTCGAATTGTGGTGGGATTTACGAAATTAGGTGCGCCAGTCACAGCTGAAGAGCTCGGTTGTGTGGGATCAATGGTTGTTCTGCTGAAGGACGCCCTAAAGCCGAACGTGGTTCAAACCCTCGAAGGGACTCCTGCATTCGTCCATACGGGACCCTTCGGCAACATTGCGCACGGCAACTGCTCGATCATATCCGATGCGATTGCTCTGAGATGTGCGGATTTCGTCGTGACAGAGGCGGGTTTCGGCAGCGATCTTGGGGCGGAGAAGTTTTTTAATATTAAGTGCCGGGTGTCGGGATTCACACCGACGGTGGCGGTGGTCGTGGCGACATTAAGGGCGTTGAAACTCCATGGTGGTGGAGGTGTTGCCAAGGCCGGCGTTGCGCTGCCTGCAAGTTTGACGGGGCCGAATCAGGAAGCGTTATCGAGGGGAATTTCCAATCTCGAACAGCATGTCGCCAACGTACTGGCGCATGGGGTACCGGTCGTTGTCGCGGTAAACGCCTTTAAGAGTGATCCCCAGGATGAGTTGGATTGGGTTCGAGAACAGTCGCTGAAGATGGGAGCCGTGGATGCGGCGGTATCAACCCACTGGGCTGACGGCGGGAAGGGGGCCGAACAGCTGGCAGCTGCGGTTGCCAAGACATCCGAAAAGCCGGCCCATTTCAGACATCTCTACGAATTATCCTGGCCGATCAGAAGAAAGATCGAAACCATTGCAACTCAGATGTATGGGGCAGCGGGGGTCAAGTTTGAGCCGGAGGCGGAGCGTCAGATTGACACCGCAGAGGCATTGGGATTCGGCGGCTTACCGGTCTGCATGGCCAAAACTCCGCTGTCGTTGTCACACGATCCCGCCCTAAAGGGGAGACCGACCGGATTCACAGTTCCCATTCGGGAACTGCGTATTTTGGCTGGAGCCGGATTCGTGACGGCCGTCTGTTCGGGGATTCAATTGATGCCGGGATTGCCCAAGAAGCCGGCAGGTGAGCGGATCGGTCTTGATGCAACAAGCGGAAACATTGTGGGGCTTTCGTGAAGGGTCAGCGTTGTTTCAAGTAGCGGAAGAACTCTGAATCCGGGCTCATCACCAGGGTGGAACCGTCTTTGAAGGCAGACTTGTAGGCTTCCATGGAACGGGTAAACTCGAAAAACTTCTGGTCCTGCTTGTATGCATCGGCATAGATCCGAAACGCCTTGGCATCGCCGCTGCCCCGGAGTTCTTCGGATTCTTTATAGGCTTGGGCAAGGATAATTTCCCGGTCTTTTTCGGCTTCCGACCTGATTTTTTGCGCTTCCTCGGCTCCTTCTGCTCGATACTGTTTGGCCTGCCGTTCCCGCTCCGCTTGCATACGCGCAAAGACCGCTTTCTCGTTCTGTTCAGGCAAATCGGCCCGCTTGATCCGGACATCTTGGATCTCGATGCCATATGCCGACGCCGTTTCATGGGCTCGTTCGGTGACTACCCGCATGATGTCGGCTCTCGTGCTCGAGACGATCTCGAGTAGCTCGTGGCGGCCCAGCTCGACGCGGAGCTCA